>Ga0307380_10000832_pt1 | contig 46454 bp, 35 predicted proteins | sample UN3MG_FD_202239 | JGI IMG/M metagenome (GOLD analysis project Ga0307380, IMG submission 202239) | Soil microbial communities from Risofladan, Vaasa, Finland - UN-3 | ecosystem: Environmental > Terrestrial > Soil > Coastal area > Acid sulfate soil | place: Finland: Risofladan, Vaasa | collected...
GGTTTGAGGGAAATAGAACGCTTTTTGGAGAGTATGATATGGGTATACATTTGCTGGGAAACAAAATAGGTATGACACAGATTTTCGATGAGGACGGGACAGTAATACCTATAACTGTTTTAAAGGTGGGTCCCTGCTTTGTTGTAGACAAGAGAACAGAGGAGAAAAACGGCTACAGTGCGGTTGTGCTGGCATTCGAGGATATTAAGGAAAGCAGGGCGAGGAAGAGCGAGCTGGGGCTTTACAAGAAGGCGAATATCACGCCGAAGAAACAGCTGTCCGAATCGAGGGTCTCTAAAGAGGAACTGGAGAAGTTCGAGATCGGGCAGGAAGTCAGTATCGATCTCTTCAAGAAGGGCGATTTAGTCGACGTTTCCGGAATCTCCAAAGGAAGAGGATTCACCGGTGTCATGAAGCGCTACGGCATGGCCGGGGCAAAGAGCAGTCATGGAACACACGAGTATTTCAGGCATGGTGGATCGATCGGGGCTGGATCATCTCCCTCGCGTGTCTTCAAAGGGATGAAGATGCCCGGACGGTATGGGGCCTCTCGGATTACCATTCAGCACCTACGGATAGCAGAGGTGAAGCCGGAAAAGAATCTCTTGCTGGTAAGGGGCGCGGTTCCTGGACCAAACCGGGGAGACATAGAGATCGCTCACTCAGTCAAGCGTATGGCCTGATCGAGGCTGGTGGCATAGCAAAGATCACCCATAATCCCCAAAGGTTGCTCCAAGGAGATACCAGGGCTGTGACCAGACCGAAGTTGGACACCTATTTCATGAACATAGCCATAATGGTATCGAGCCGGGCGACGTGCATGAGGAGGAAGGTCGGGTCGGTTATCGTCAAGGGCAAGCAGATCGTGTCTACCGGCTACAACGGCGCTCCGCAGGGTGTGACGCATTGTCTGGACATCGGCTGCTCGAGAGAGGGAGTGCCCTCTGGAGAGCGTTCCGAGCTCTGCCGCGGTGCTCATGCAGAGCAGAATGCAATAAACTTTTCAGCACGTTACGGTATCCTCATAGACGGGGCCACACTCTACACGACCCATCTTCCATGCTCATGGTGTGCAAAGAGTATTGTAAATGCAGGAATAAAAAGGGTTGTATTCTTACACGATTATCCTGACCCCAAGACCCAAGAGATACTTACCGTTATATCAGCCGAGAGGATAGAATCGTTTACCCCTATACACCTTGAATGAACAGGTTATTCACAAGTCCATGTGTTCAATAAACTTCATTTCACAAATATCGATAGGGGTTGATCTTTATAATTTCTTTCATATTATAAAGATAAACAATTATAAGATAAATAATTGACATAGTTTTAGCAAATTACCCGTTTTTTCAGGTCATTTTATCCAGGGACAAAGAGAAACACCCTGCTGAATTGAGCAGCAGGGCGTAAACCGGTGAATAGCGGTAAACCATAGAGATAGATTTGGGGACTGCTAAATTATAAACAGTTTATCAACAGGTTTGTTTCTATGCGGTACAGAATAGATATCAAGAGTGCTGTAACTCTTCTCCTCATTGTAAATGTCGTGGTATATTTTCTCACGAATGTTCTGCCTATACCCACGCCTCAGGGTATTCTGGTGTCGTTCCTTGAAAAAGGAAAAAATGTCGTTGTAGTCGCAGCACAGAGATATGGACTTATAATTACCCTCTTCTCCATTTTTCCGGTGATGATAAAGGAACTCGGCTGGGTCTGGCAGGTATTCACCTACATGTTTCTTCATGGAAGCCCCCTCCACCTCTTCTTCAACATGTACGCTCTTTTTCTTTTCGGGAGGAGTCTTGAGCAGCGATGGGGTGCGAGAGAGTTTATGTTCTATTATCTCTTCACAGGAGTCGGGGCGGGAGTGGTGACATTCTTTTGGAACCTGGCGAGATCCCCGTACGTACCTACGATAGGAGCCTCCGGCGCAATATTCGGACTCATTCTCGCATTCGGGCTGGAGTTTCCGGGAGCCGTGCTGCTGCTCTTCTTTGTGATCCCTGTTCGGGCGCGGTATGCGGCTCTTATATTCGGGGCAATAGAGCTCGTGATGATACTTACGGGAGCGATGAGAGGCATAGGGCATTTCACACACCTCGCGGGTCTTCTGTTTGGATTCGTATACTACTTTGCCCGGATTAAGCCCCGGTACGGGGGCGGCTATGCCTCCTCTTTTAAGAGGATGAAACAGCGCTTATCGAGGGATACATCTTCAAAAAAAGAGCTCTCGAATACACAAAAAGACAGGACCATAAAGAATGCTGAAAGATTAAGGGAGAAGATAAGAGGGGGGGAGAGTCTCGCCTCACAAGACATGGTGTTTCTGTCCCGGCTCAAAGAGGCATATTACAGTGAGAATGCCCAGCTCTGTGACTTTGAAGAGTTCAGCATGGACGAAGGTGCCTGCAGGGATTGCGACTCTCTGTATGCGTGTCTGTACAGATATATAATGAAGGAATGAGCGTAAATCTCTATTCCAGGGCGATATATTTACCTTCTGTCCTGACAAAATGTTGTAAATTTAAGAGGCTCTGGTGTCGATGAGTAAAATGTAAAAATTATTACAGATGCTGGTTAACTTCTGCTTGTTTTTTAACTTGGATGCCTATATAATATATGCCTCATGGAGAATAAAGACCTCATACGTTTGAACCGCTATATTGATACAATGCCATCTCTCTCCATTACGGTGGCCAAAATACTCGAAGTTACAAAAGATCCGAAGGTAACGGCAAAGGACCTCAACAAGGTGATAAGCCTCGACCCCGTACTCGTCGGGAGGGTCCTCAAGCTTGTCAATTCAGCGTACTACGGATTGTCCAACAAGGTGACGTCTCTCGTTAATGCGATCATCATGCTTGGGATAAATACGATAAAGAACCTCGCACTCTCTACCGCAGTTCTCGGAAACATGCGTAAGAACTCCAGTTTTAAATCTCTCAATATCGATGGATTCTGGAGACACTCTATCGGCGTGGGGGTGGCCTCGAAGCTCATCGCCAAGCAGATAGGAATACCGATGAATCAGATCGAGGAGTATTTTATTGCCGGACTCCTCCACGATATCGGCAAGATACCTCTCAACGAGGTCTTCGAGGAGCACTACCTCAAGGCGATTCGGCTCGCCGATTTCAAGAAGATGCAGCTTCATGACATGGAAAAAGAGATCATCGGCATCACCCACACTGAAGTGGGAAAGATGATTGCAGGAAAGTGGAGGCTTTCGCCGGAAACGTTCGAGTGCATTCTTCACCATCACAACCACAATGAGGTGCCTGAACAGTACTACAAGATCGGAACCACGGTTTACATCGCGAATATATTCTGCAACCTGAACCAGATAGGCTTCTCCGGAGACCGGTATCCCAAAAAGATAGAGGGATACCTTTTGAGCTCTATCGGCCTCAGCGACGGGTATCTGGATGACATCTTTGATACCATATCGGCTGAAATAGAGAAGGCTTCGGTCTTTCTGCAGGTTGCTGAGTAAAGGTTTCTTCTCGTATCCTCTCGCAGCTGGACAGGGCTTTCAGGGATGGGGGCCATCAGGACAACTTCCTTTGAGGAGCGGTAATTCTGAATGAAGGTGATATTTTGGGGAGTAAGGGGATCGATACCGACACCTGGTGCGCAGACGGTAAAATACGGAGGGAACACGACCTGCTTCGAAGTGAGGCTCGATGACGGCAGGATAATCGTAATCGGGGCAGGAAGCGGAATAAGGGCCCTTGGAAACAAGCTCATGAAGGAGGACCGGAAAAAGGGTCCGTTAAACCTCGATCTCTTTGTGAGCCACACTCACTGGGATCACATCATGGGTTTCCCCTTTTTTACTCCTATCTACATTCCGGGAAACAGAATCAGGGTCCACGGTCCCGTTAATATCGGTGGCGAGAGTCTCGAGTCCGTGTTTGCCATCCAGATGAGCTACAACTACTTTCCCATGCGAGCTGACGAGCTCTCAGCAGACATTACCTATGAAATTCTGAAGGAAGATACAATCTCTCTCTACGATGATGTTAAGGTGACCACGAAGATACTGAACCATCCTGTTATAGATCTGGGATACAGGATAGAGGCGGATGGGGCTGTGTTCGTCACCGTATATGATCACGAGCCGTTCAGAAACCTTTTTGACGGGACCCCCGAAGATGAAGACTATGACGAGGTTGCGAAAATGGAGGGGGAGAAAGCTGCAAAGATGAACAATATGAAGATACAGCAGTTCATAAAAGGTGCGGACCTTCTGATCCATGATGCGCAGTACACCAACAAGGAGTATCTTGCATCCAAGATCGGATGGGGACACTCCCCGATAGAGCATGTCTTGCACTCGAGCATTAAGGCCGGGGTCAAGAGACTCGCACTGCACCATCACGATCCAACGAGAACCGATGCGGAGCTCGATGTCATCGAGCGGGTTGTAAAGCGCAGGGCCGCTAAGATAAAGAGCACGAATATAGAGGTCTTTATGACACGCGAAGGGCTTGAGGTCGCGTTATAAATGTAAACTCGCTTTTGAAGAGAGGGGCCGTGCAGGTCATATTACGGAGAACTGTACGGACGTATTCCAAAAAACCCTCGATCTCTTATTCGCCCACTTGCAGCATGTCAGCCCAGGTAGTTACAGCATAATAAAATATCCGAAGAGCTGCACTATAATCCATTTTATATGATGCGTTCGATTACCGGGAGGGGAAATGATCGAGCACTCACCGTTTGTTCACCTGCACACACACTCCGAGTACTCTATTCTCGATGGTGCGAGCAAGATCGATGATCTCGTTGCAAAGGCAATCCAGTTCAAGATGCCTGCGCTTGCCCTCACCGATCATGGAAACATGTTCGGTGCCCTCGAGTTTTACCAGAAGGCGACCCAAAGCGGCGTCAAGCCGATAGTGGGGGAGGAGTTCTATCTCGCGCCGGGTTCGAGGAAGAAGAAACAGAAGGGGGAGAAGGCCTTTCATCTGAACCTGCTGGCAAAAGATGAAGTCGGTTATAACAACCTCCTCTGCCTCTCGTCCTACGCATATCTGGAAGGGTTCTACTACAAACCACGGGTGGACAAAGAGCTTCTATCGGGTCACAGCAAGGGCCTTTTGTGTACTTCATCATGTCTCAGCGGTGAACTCCCGTCGCTCATCAATGCCGGGAGATACGAGGAGGCGAAAAGCCGCGCAGGTGACTACATTGACATCTTCGGCAGGGAGAATTTCTACCTCGAGCTCATGAAAAACGGTATACCTGAGCAGGAAGAGGTAAACAAAGGCCTTTTGAGGCTTGCGAAAGAGGCCGGGATCAAAGTCGTGGCCACGAACGATATTCACTATCTCGAGCAGGGGGACGCTGAGTACCATGACGTGCTCCTCTGCATACAGACAGGCAAGACGGTCGCAGAGAAGAAAAGACTCAAGTTTAAAACGGATGAATTCTATTTCCGGTCGCCCCAGGAGATGATATCGATCTTCTCTGAGATTCCGGAGGCAGTCTCAAATACTCTCGAGGTGACCGAGAAGTGCAATCTGACGATCGAGCTGGGGAAGATTCACCTTCCGCACTTTCCTATCCCAAAAGGTCATAGCGCGGAGTCATATCTCAGGAAGCTCTCGGAGGAAGGAGTAAAACGGCGGTACGGGAGCCTGACCGATGAGGTGAAGGCCCGCCTCGATATGGAGCTCGAAGTAATCCGGTCAATGGGGTTCAGCACATACTTTCTCATAGTATGGGATTTCATACAGTACGCAAAGAAGCGGGGTATCTCCGTAGGGCCGGGCCGAGGGAGCGCGGCGGGCTCGATCGTTGCATACGGTCTCGAAATAACGGATGTAGACCCCTTAAAATACGGGCTTCTCTTCGAGAGGTTTCTTAATGTCTCGAGGATATCGATGCCTGATATAGATATAGATTTTGACGGGGACCGAAGGGACGAGGTGATATGCTACGTCAGGCAGAAGTACGGCGACGACAAGGTTGCACAGATCATCACCTTCGGAGCAATGAAGGCCAGGGCGGTCGTACGCGATGTCGCCCGGGCCCTGGAGATCAAGCAGGAGGATGCGGACTCACTTGCAAAGATGATCCCGCAGCGTCAGGATATGACGATAGAGGAGGCGCTGAAATCCTCCAAGGGACTCGAAGAGCTCGCAGACAAGAACCCCAGGGTAAGACGACTTTTCGATATCTCGAAGAAGCTCGAGAGGCTCGTCAGGCATCCATCGACGCATGCAGCCGGTGTCGTCATATCCCCTGTTCCGCTCACCACTATAGTTCCTCTCTATAGAGATCCGAAGAGCGAAGTGATCTCGACCCAGTACCAGGCGAAGAGTCTCGAGGATGTCGGCCTCATCAAGATGGACTTCCTCGGTCTCAAGAACCTTACGATCATCGATCAGTGCCTGAAGCGGATATCGGCTGCCGGGATTGCGAAGCCGATTATGAACAATCTCGACCTCGGGGACAAGGGCGTGTACAAGCTTCTCTCAAACGGAAGGAGCATGGGGGTGTTTCAGCTCGAGTCGAGCGGGATGCAGAACCTTCTGAAGAGACTCAGGCCGAACCGTTTCGATGATGTAATAGCGGTACTTGCGCTCTACCGTCCCGGCCCCCTCGATTCCGGGATGGTTGATGAGTTCATCGAAAGAAAGAACGGCAAAAAGCCGATAGTATATCCTCATCACAGCCTGGAGACGCTCCTCGAGGACACCTACGGTGTAATCGTATACCAGGAACAGGTAATGGAAATAGCGAGGACCATAAGCGGCTTCACCATGGCCGAGGCGGACAACCTGAGAAAGGCCATGGGAAAGAAGAAACCGGAGATCCTCGAGGAAGCCAAGGAGACATTTATTGAGGGTGCTGAAAAACGCGGAGTAGAGACAAAAGTCGCGGAGGAAATATTCGAGCTGATAAAGACATTTGGCAGGTATGGATTCAACAAGTCCCACTCCACGGCATACGCCCTCGTTGCGTTTCAGACTGCCTACCTCAAGGTCTACTACCCGGTGTACTATCTCGCGTCGCTACTCTCTGGTGAGTTGAACGATACGGACAAGATCTCGCAGTACAGCAGCGAGGCGCGCGAGATGGGAATCGAGTGCTTTCCACCCGATGTGAACAGAAGCGGAGTGAGGTTCGAGGTCGAGGAAAAATCCATACGGTACGCACTCTCCGCGATAAAGAACGTGGGGGAGAGCGCTGCCCGGGTCATAGTCGAAAAGAGGAAGGCCGGAGAGTACTCTTCAATCCTAGATTTGGTATCACGGGTGGATCTGCGGCTTGTAAACAGAAGGGTGCTTGAGGCCCTCATAAAATCGGGCGCCATGGATGGACTCGGTGAAAACCGAAGGACCATGTTTAAAAACGTTGAGAGCATAATGAGCTACGGGTCATCGGTCCAGGGTGACAGGCTCAAAGGTCAGAGCGGGCTCTTTGATGAGGTCGAGGGTGAGGATACTGAGCACAGCTTCTTTCAGATGACAGGCTTCGACGAATGGATCGAGGCGGAGATATCCGAGTATGAGAGAGAGGCGGTCGGATTCTACCTCAAAGCCCACCCTCTCCGTAAATATGAGGAGTTTATAGAAATGTTCGGTGCGATAAACGTTTCCCATCTCAAGGACCTTCCATCAGAGTCTCCTGTGATGCTGTTCGGGATAGTGATCTCCTGTAAGAGAATTGTAACAAAAGACAGCAAGGAGATGGCGTTTATCACCCTGGAGGACACGACAGGAAGCATAGAGGCGGTTGTGTTTCCCAGCGTATACGAGAGATATAAAACCTACCTCGAAGAGGGGAGAGTGGTCGTCATTTCGGGGAGGAAGAACGGAGAGAAGATTTTTGCGGACAAGCTGATGTACCCTGAGGAGATCGAGAAGTCGAAGATCTCGCAGCTTCACGTTCTCCTTGATAAAGAGATCGACGAGGACCGCCTCCTGAGGCTGAGGGACATTTTCATACAGCACAAGGGCAGCTGTAACGTTATTATACACGTTCCGGAACTAGAGGGAAGTAAAAGGGCAATACGGGCTTCAACCTTTCTGCTCGTTGATCCGCAGGAGGATCTATTGGCCACCTTGAAGAGGGAGAAGCTGGTGGAGCGGTTGTGGTTGAACTGACCCTTTTCTCATCCGTCGATTGTTCTCCTTACCTGGAGAAGCAGTTCATTCATGTTGTACGGTTTCTTGATGAAGCCCCTTACACCGGAGTCCAGGATCTCCTGAACGCGTTCTGAATGGTTGTAACCGGTAGAGAGAAGGGCCTTCACAGACTTGTCGGTTGCCTTCAGGCCCTGGAAGGTCTCGAGGCCCCCCAGCTTCGGCATGATCATGTCTACGATGACCAGTTTTATCTCCTCCCTGTATGTTTTATAAAGTTCGACTCCCTCCTCACCGTTGCTTGCGAGAAGAGTTCTATACCCGTTCTTTTCGAGGATCTCCCTTGCGAGATTACGGACCGTCTCTTCGTCATCTATAACGAGTATCAGCTCACGGTTGCCGGTCTGGGGTTTGACCACAACCTCCTCTTCCTCGATCCTGACCCCTTTGAACGCAGGGAAGAAGATTTCGAAGATTGTTCCTTTGCCGGCCTCGCTTCTTGCATCGATGTAACCCTCATGGTTTTTTACAACCCCGTACACAACAGAGAGGCCGAGGCCGGTTCCTTCGCCAGGAGCTTTTGTGGTGAAGAATGGATCGAATATCCTTCTGATAATACTCTCGTCAATTCCGATCCCGGTATCGATCACAGTGAGCCTTACGCAGTCGCCTTCTTTTGCCCCGAGGTGGGATTCGGCGTACTCGGTTGTGATCTCGGCGGCGTCGGTTCGTATTGTAAGCTTTCCGCCACCCGGCATCGCGTCCCTCGCATTGACACAGAGGTTCATGATGATCTGCTGTATCTGGTTGGCGTCCCCTTCTATGGAGAGAATGTCATCTTCCAGTTCGCTCTCTATCTCGATGGATCGGTTGAACGTTTCCTTTATGAGGTTGATGGTCTCTTTTACGATCATGTTTATATTGAGAACCTTTACGTTGGGTTTCCCCGCCCTCGCAAATGCAAGCAGCTGATTGGTGAGCTGCGCGGCCCTGTTTGCGCTTGATTCAATGGTGTCGAGATAGTTGTAGAACGGATGATCGTCCTTCATGTTCATCTTCATTATAGATGCATAGCCGAGAATGGCGCACATGATGTTGTTGAAGTCGTGGGCGACGCCGCCGGCGAGCGTTCCTATACTCTCCATCTTCTGTGCCTGGATCAGCTGCTGCTGAAGAGCACGCTGCTCAGTGACGTCCTTCAATATCCCGCGATATGCAATAATATCGCCGGCTCCGTTACCTATTACGTTCGCGGTGACGATCACGTTCACCTCTTTTCCGTTTCTATTCTTCAGGCAGAGCTCACAGTTCGTTATGTAGCCGTCTTTGATCAGTTTTTTATGAAATGTGTCGTATGCCGTTTCATCGCAAAAAAGCTCCTTCCTCATGTCGATCTTCAGAAGCTCTTCTTCTGATCTGAAACCTAAAAGCTCGACACCCGCGGGATTGATGTCCAGGAACCTCCCTTTGAGGTCGCAGCTGAAGATAACGTCTTTTACCTCCTCGAAGAGCGTCCTGTACTTTTCTTCCGATTCTTTTATGTCCGTAATGTCACGGGCTATTCCGACGATCTCCTCGGTTTTTCCGGAGCTGGCTTCAATAACTGAGCTCGAGAAAAGGACTGATACAGGTTCTCCGCTCCGGGTAATAAATGTCGTCTCATAATTTTTGATGGAGCGTCGCTTTTTCAGTATGTTTATGAAACTTTCCTTTTTCTGGCTGATAACTCCTATATCGTTTCCGATGAGCTCTTTCTCGCTGTACCCGAGACGGTTGGATGTTGCCCTGTTCACACTCCTTATATTCCCGTCAAACCCGAACACAAAAAGCATGTCTCCCATGGTGTTGATGCTGTCTATGATATTCTCGTTGTAACTCTTCATACTCGCGAGATCGGAGAACGTCTTGTGCATCATCAATCCCTGGGTTATTATTGCAATTATTGTGCGGAGAATATCGACTCTCTCTTCTCCTTCGTTTGTACCCAGCCAGTCCGACATCACGATGAGACCAAGCGGTTCGTTATCCTGCTCGAGGATCGCGTAGAGAGAGGAGAGGAGTACTTCTCTGTCGTTTTCCTTGAGGTCCTCTCTGTCGCTAAAGATTTTTCCGGGGTCGAGCAGGATGTTCGAGCCATTTAGCTGCATATGTTTGTGCTCACGAATAAACCTTACATTCAGGCGGTCTATCTCATTTTTTACCTCTGGGCTGAATCCCTGTGAGAAAACGGATGCGGTTGATTCGCTACCGCTGAAACGGATTATTGCACAGTAATCGAGATTGAGAAAATAGACGAGGATCTTCAGGACGGAATCGACTATTGTTTCTATCTTCAGCGACCTTCCGAATGTCTTGCTCAACACAAAGAGGAGTGTCTGTTCCGAGAGGCGTCTCTCGACCTCTTTATAGGCGAGAGAGTTTGCGATCGCCGTGGCCGTAAGATTGGCGGCGGTTGTAAGGAATTTAATGTCTTCTTCATTGTACAGCTCCCCGGATATCTTTTCTCCCAGTATGAGTAATCCGATGAGGTCCTCTTTGTGCAGAATGGGAACGATCATCGATATATTTCGCTTCGAAGAAATAAATGTTTCTTCTGTCAGGAGCTGGGAATACTGAGGGTCAATTCTCATCTCCTCTCGCCAGAGGGGGCTGCCGTAAGTTTTCACCCATTGAACGATAGGATCATTTTCGTCTATAGAAAAGTCATCCTTTTTGCTGTTATCAATACACTGGTCTCCTCTGATAAAATACTTTTTTTTACCCGTGTCCAGGAGCATGAAAATCGCGCAGTTTACTTTCATGGTCTCGAACATGGTACTGACAAGGAGGTTTATGAGCATCTCCAGATCTAGAGTTGTGTTAGCTTTACGGCTGAAGTTTTCGAGAATATTCTGATAGTTGAGCCTTTCACGGTAGAAGAGAGAGGCAAAAAAATTCTGGATAGCATTTCTTCTAAAAAAGATTGAGAAAATAAAAAGGAGCAATAAGAGAGAAATAACACCTGACCAGATTGAATAATATTCGATACTTTCTGCAAGGTAGTGTTCAAATACAGATACGCAGAGTACGTAGAAGCCGATTAATAAAACGGTTGTAAGAATATAAATTAAGCTTCTCTTGAAAATGACCCAGATGTCCAGCAGTTTGTAACGAAAAACCGCGTATCCAATTAGCATTGCGTTAATCAGGTTGCAGGTAATGTCGATTGGGTAATCTTGGAGAGATGTCATATTGGAGGCTGCTCCGAACATTACCACTATTGCACCTACCAGTGGATATTTTATCCTGTTTTTTACAAGAGCAGACGGTTCTTTAATGAACGCATTTACTAGATTATAAACACCAAACGCCCAGAAGAAATATCCGATAGCGATTAATGGATAAAGAAGAGGATTGTATTCAGGTACATAGTACCCTCCTTTCCCAATAATTACACTTTCGTTTCCCAGACCGCTTAATCCGAAAATGAGAACGACTACACAAATAAAATAGGATATATACGTTAATGTTTTTTGTTTCTCTATATTTAGAAATGCTCGTGTGAAGGGAAAATAAAGAACGCTTTGCAGGCCAAACCCAGCCAAGAGGAGATTGTACCAGAACATGGCTGTTTCAGGGTCTTTGGAAAAATTTACCATGAGGGATGTGAATTGCCAGAAAATCATGCCAAAAAGATAAATGGAAAAGAATCTGCGGACATTACTCCCTGTATTACTTTTGACCGTTAAGAAAGCGAGCGTGAGATAGGATAATAGAGCTATTATTTTAATGGTAATTGCTAATAGTGTCATCTGTCTTTTATCCTTAAGAGTGAGTATGCAATTATACTATCCCCCCACATTTATTATATCGTATTAGTGAATATATAATTTTAAGAAAGAATGATGGAAATTACAATTCCCATGAACTCATTCTCAGAAGGTTTTTCAGAGCATTATCCTGGGGATTAATATGCTTGGGCTTCAGGTGCGCCAGGTCTGCTCCGGCTGCAACACGTTCCTCGTAAAATCTTTGAAAGGATCCTTTTTTCAGCAGAGATACTTTTAACGGTTTTACACCCGCTATTCTCTCCAACTCTCGATAGGGTTCATCAATCATTCTAAGTGACTCATGGACTTTGTTCGTTACTGTTTTTGATGTCTCGTTGCTGTCTTTCAATTCAAGATATAGATGTAGAATTGGTTTTGATTCATTATACTCTTTTCTTATCGTCCAATCGGTATAGCTCAGACCAGTGTCTTCTATGGCCTGCCATATTATCTTTTCGGTCAAACGGGTGAATCCTCCTATATCAATCAAATCGTCAACACGGGCTATGCAAACCAACTGAGGAAGATTGAGTTGAGCCTCTTTGTCATTTAATGATACAATTTTTATAAGATCACCGATAATATAACGTATAAAAACTCCACCATGGTAGCTTGTCCCCACAAGCACATATTCTTCATTTGCTTTTACTTCGTTTATTAGCATTGTCTTTGGGGCATATGAGGCATCGCTCTTCATTTTTTGATAATCATCGATACAGATGAACTCCCAATAAGCCACATCAGGATAGAGGACCATATGTTCACAGTTCCAGGGTTGAACCGCAATAAAACCGAATTCTGTAGACCCATATGTCTCTAACGGTATTTTCCCCCAAAGTTGTTTAACTTTGTTTTTATATATTGAAGTATCCATCCCTCCACATACAATGCCCTTGAGCTTCCAGATATCTTTCGGAGTAACCTTCCTTCCATTACACTTAGCTTTTACATATGCCTGTAATAAACGCAGGATAGCCTGTATGCCGATAGAGGATTCTGAATTTTTCTCTCCCCTGTTTTTACTATCCCTGTTCCCTATTTGTTCGCCAATCTTTACCAGGATTGAGGTCATTCCAAATACAAGATCTAACCCTTCAGATAATGCGGACTTTAGTCCCACTTTTATCCTTTCATGAAAGTCCATCTTAAGTGCATTTTCGTACGGCGGGAACATCTTCATGTTAAACTCTGCCATTGCTCCCTGGATCCATATTCCTGATACATATGGAGGGGTCGCTACTGTAAAAAGGACTTTATCCTCCTCCTTCAAAACAATGTCTCCTCTGTTTTTACATGAACTGAGAATGAGAGCAGTGCATGATTTTTCACCTGACACTCGAAACATTTCCTCTGTGTATGGTGCCCATTTGAATTGATATTCTCCGCTCCTTCCAGAGGTGTGGGCCCATGTGATCGGTTTTTCCGGAAGCACGGTTTCCTCTTTATTCATCAGATATTTTGAATAATGTTTATAGCCGGTGAATTTCACTTTCTCACGAAACTCGTCTACGGATTTTGGTACTTTTGTTCCGATGATCTGTTTTCCAATAGTGCAGTGTTTCAAACGATCAAGCTGTTCTAAAAGCATGTCTTCTTGCAGGTTCATAAAATCTTTTAGTGTGTAATCCAAAAAACCGCAGTATTTTTTCCATATATCGTCATTTCTTTTTTCTTTTAGAAGGTCATTTAGCTTTTCCATTTAGTGTTCTCCATACGGGATTATTTTTTTAAAAATGTGCAAATGCAACGTTTGATACTTGCGCTGCTGGGAATGAGCATAGGGACTTCCTTTTGATACTTTTCATATGCTTCGCCGAACTGTTTAATAAAGAAGTACCTATCCTGTAATATTATGTAGAGAATGTCTAGAAAAATCCAAATTGGTAAAGCTACCAACAGAGTTTTTGAGCCACTGATTAGAAAAAAACCGATGAGAAGCAATATAAGCCAGAGAACTCCAGGGTGCCTGACAAGCGCATAGGTTCCGGTTGTGATTAATTTGCTACCCGCTCCTTTGTCTAAATAGGTTGTTTTAAAGGGTATCTCTATGAGCAGCGAGTATACCAGGAGAGGAGAAGCTGTCACGGACATGGCTATTCCAACATATTTCAAGAATTTAGGCATTATAAACTGAGGAGAATTAAACATCATCCTGTTGAGCGATATGAAAATCAAGCCGTTTCCTATTAGCCAGATAAATGGCTTGAGGATTTTAATTTTCTGTAACGCTATTGGGTCGAATAAGAAGAGAATAACAAAACCGACAGCGCCGATAATCACGAAGATCATGTTTTTTGGGTACTCTCTGGCGATGAATTTATACATTTACTGTAATCAGTTTAGGGCAAAAAAACGTGATGTGCAAGTTTATTGTAGGCAAATGAGTGTTTTTTTATTGCTGCCGAAAAGGTGCCTGAACGGTGATTGTCGCTTCTGCGGGGATCCGCGTACTGGTTCGGGGCCAGCTTGTTTGCGGTTTTTAATCTATTCGGCCTTCCGAAAATTATCCTGCTCGATAGATGATACTTTGTCGACCCTTCTCGCGTGACGCTCTCCGCTGAAGTCCTCGCTGAGAAAGGTATCAACCATCACGAGCACGTCCTCTTCCATCATCGTTCTGGCGCCGAACGCAATGATATTTGCGTCGTTGTGGTTTCGCGCCATCTTCGCGGAAAAAACGTTGTAGCAGAGGGCCGCGCGAATTCCTTTGAACTTGTTTGCTGTAATCGAAACCCCTATGCCTGTTCCGCAGATTACGATGCCGAAATCGGCCTTTTTTTTCTGAACGGCAAGAGCGGCCTCTTTCACAACGTCGGGATAATCCATACTCTCCTCGCTGTCTGTACCGAAATTCTGAACCTCGATACCTTTTTGCTCGAGGTGTTCTTTCAGCGCCTTTTTCAGCTCCACTCCTGCGTGGTCGTTCGCGATAGCTACCTTCATGACAAATCTTCTCCTTGCGTTCTATTGCGGATTATAAAATACATCTCTATCCTCAGGTTTTCAATAATCATATTCATGGTATTATGCGGCCGGGGCCTGTATATAACTGTTTGACAAAACCGAGGCATTATTTTAATATTGTTTGCTTACATGGAAAGGCAATAGTGAGGAAGCGGGAGGTGTCTCAGGGGGAGGCCCCGGGCTGATAGGGGTGAATGATTCGGCAAATCTTTTAGAAATTATCACTGTTAAAAGCGCCGATTGTGTTATAATATATGTATGGGTGAGGTGGCTTTTGGTATTGTCTCGCCGCCCTCTCATGTTATAGTACTATAAAAGCGCTCATTAAGGAAACGCGGTACGTTCCTGACTTTTACGACGGACTGCAGGGAGCCGCATAAAACGACCTACAATGGAGGTGTACTATGAAGATAAGAAAGATGATACTTTTCGTGCTACTGGGACTGCTGCTCGTTTTCGGCGCCGTATCGCTCGGCATGGCGCAAGCAACCATAGACTCAGTAACCCCGGGGGTACTCAATATCCACGAGTTTCTCGTGTCGGACCTCGGTCTCACAGGCGGGGGAAGGAACTACGAGCTCTTCAGGATCCATTTCCAGGATGTTGCTGACGTAAGGAACCTAAGGCTCTTCATCGAGGTGGAGACTATCGGGGGCGACAAGCTTTTGAACGGTGAGACGGACCTCCACCCGTACAACACCACATTCCGAAATCAAACATACTTCAACTACAACATACTTAACAAGCTTGGAGGAAGCTTCGAGATAACGAGCGTCATACCCACGAGAATACAGGACGCGATCTTCAACACAGGGGGGGTACCGCAGGGAGCCTTCCGCATGACCTTCCAGCTCCGCGACGGTGGTACCCCTGTAGGGGCCCAGAGGGTCATACTCATCAATGTCGGCCCGCTCTATCTTCTCACACTCGCGCCTGCGGATAACGAGCTCGTGAACAAGCAGAAGCTCAACTTCCTGTGGATGACGAACCTCACTAAACTGCGCCTCGATATCTACGACAGGCCTACAGGCGGAAGCCCGATCGCGAATACGAGGGTCACAGGCAGGAGCTACAAGTGGCCGGAGCTCGTTGCCACGGCGGGGTTGCAGAACGGAGAGACCTACTACTGGCAGATTGCGGGGTTCAAGACCACGACACACGGAGAGGTAAAGGTGACCGGGCCGAGAAGCCCCTTCATGTACTACGAGGGAAAGATACCTGAGGATCTTACAGCACTCGACAAGGGCGCGATAAAGGCGGCGCTGGAAAAAATCGGTGTCACAGGGCTTTCCACACTGCAGCTCAAATGGGTGATGTACGACGACAGTGCTGTGTTCATTACAGACCCGATCACGAGCGTACTGAACTGCCTCGCTGAATCGGATATCGATTACAAGGTCCGGTGGGAGTAGTCCATGATGAAAAAGTCTTCATTAAAAATAAATCTGGAGGTTAGTATGGCTCTGATAAAGAATAGAAATATACTCACTATACTGCTTGTGCTCGGCCTGATCATGATTATTCCGGCCTCTCTGTTCGCTGCGCAGGATGTCATCGCGTTCTTCGGGGAGGTGAAGGGAGACGTCACCGTTACAAGGACGAACCCCGGAAAGACCGAAGCTGCAAAGATCGGGATGTTCCTCTTTCCCGGAGACGGAATAAAGACCGGTGACAAGAGCTACACGAGCATCATCTTTCAGGACGACGGGAGCCGCGTGAAGCTCGAACCCAATACCTCGCTCACGCTCGAGGGAAAGCGCCAGCAGAAGAAGGTCAGCAAGAAGATGTATCTCGCCGCCGGCAAGATGTGGGCAAAGGTCGCGAAGAAACGGGGAACGGACTTCCAGGTAACGACCCCCACATCGGTGGCATCCGTCAAGGGGACGAACTTAGGGATCGAGGAGTTGGACTGGCCCGAGACCCACGTGTGGGTGCTGGATGGCCAGGTCTGGCTGACGAACGGTGACCAGACCTTTCTCCTCAACCAGGGACAGCACGGTGTCTCGACCCCTACCCTGATAACGGTGGAAGACATAGGCGACGCCGGTTGCGACATCGTCAACGAGGGAGACCACAAGCTTCGTTTCCAGTTTGAAGACTCGTCCGGAAACGTAAAAGACCTCGTCATAGAGTTTGAGAAGTAAAGCTTTAAGCGGGGAACAGTCGGCTCGTGCCGTTCGTGTCGCAAGCGACACGATGTCGCTTGCGACATCGTGTTGCGAGCAACACGAGAGTTCTTTGAAATAGTAGTGACAAACAGTATACAATAGCGCCTTATTTAGTCTTGTGTTTCCTATTGAAATACGATATTATAAGGCGTTATTTCTTTAGAAAATTACAAGGGGGTACCCTATGAAAAAAGTAATACTCGCTGTCGTAATCATTTCTGCCATTCTGCTTCCAGGCCTTGTTTTTGCCGGTATGGCTCCTTCTCTTGAAATACTCACCCCGACAAGAGGGTCGGATGTCGATTACGGGAGCGCCGTCGTCATCGCGATATCGATCTACGACCCTGAAGGCGATACTGATATAAGAAGCATTGAGCTCAAGGTCGACAACAAGGACGTCACGCGCAAGGCCAACATCTCGGCCCTTCTCGTCACCTACGTAATCGAGGAGATGACCGTCCCCGGCAGGCACGTGCTTTCCATGTCCGTAAAGGACAAGGAGGGAAACTCAGAGGAGATCAAGAGCTTCTTTACGGTGACCGGAAAGCCTGTAAGAGACAGGGCGTTCACCGTCAACGGTACCGTGAAGGTGAGCTACGACTACGACGACCAGTCCTCGGTTCAGCATACAGGAACAGCGGATGTGTATCTCTACGGCAAGGCTTTCAACACGGTCGACTACGCCGCATCGGTGGAGCTCACAAACGCCGCCTCGACCGACGGCCAGAGAGTTTCCAACTACCGTCTCGACATATACTCTCCTATCGGAGATGCTGTGCTCGGAGACACGACTCCTTCGTTCGGCGACTACACGATAGACGGGAAGAGCGTTTTCGGGGTCCACCTCCTTCCGCAGTTCGGAACCTTTGGAATGGAGCTTCTCTTCGGCCAGACCCTGAGGCCCGTGTCCGACCCTGCGACACTCCAGCAGATGGTGTACGGGGGAAAGCTGAAGATAGGAAAACCTGAGGGTTTTCTCTGGGGCCTGACCCTTCTGAAGGCGACGGACACGGTCTCGAGCATCAATGCGAGCCCACAGGACAACCTTGTACTCGGGACGGATTTCAATTTCTCCCTCGCCGAAGGCAAGGTGCTCCTCTCTCTCGATCTGAACGAGAGCCTTTACAACTCGGATATTACAGACGGGCCTTCGGACGCTCTCGGGTTCGATCCGTCGGGACTCTCCTGGCTGTTTGTCATAAACGAACATATGACGCCGTTAATACCAGGTTTTTCGACCTTCGCCGGAAAGGCCGCCATGAAACTCGGCCCGTTCTTCGAGAACACCCTCAATGCCGAGTTCAGCTATGTCGGACCCTCGTACAAGTCGCTCGCAAACACTGCCATCACGAATGACAAGGCCGGAATAAGAGCGTGGGACACCGCATGGCTCTTCGGAAGGAACGTGTATCTGTCCTTTGCATTCCAGTACTACTGGAACAACCTGATGGATACTCTCGATTATACCACCAACACGCTCGGCGGCTCGGGATACGCCTATATCTATGCAACAGATTATCTCACGATCAACACCGGATTGAACTACCTCACCTCCTCTGATGCGTCAAAGAGCGGTGTTGACCTTACCAACATCACGGTGGACGGAGGTGTCTCGTACGACATGGAGGTTTTTGATTCGAGCTCGACTGCGTATGTCAACGCCACGGCGTCATTTGCGACGGACAACAGTCCTATAACACCTGCAAATGCGTACAGTACAAGCGATTTTTCCACGCGCGCGGGGTTCATAAGCTACTTCAACGCGCTTCCGCTCGACACCAAGGCGGAGGTTGGGTATGATTTCGGCGACTCCCCTGATTCCATCTATGTCGAGGGGAGGGCGGGATACTGGTTCTTCCCGGAGGAGATACTCTACACATACGTGAGCGCGAACTATTCCACAGGGCCTCAGCTTTTGGAAACTGAAATCGGCGCATCTGCCGACGTGCCGTGGGATGTTTCTCTCGAGGCGAAATTCGAATACATAACGTCTCCGAGCAGCTCCAACCTGCGGATATCCGCCGGAGCGACAAAAGAGTTTTAAAGGCCGGGTACGACCTGTGCCTGCGGAACAGCAGCGCTTGGTAACCTAATGTGGACAAGCCACATTCTTGATGAAAAAGGCAAGAAAATCAGTATTAAGGTACTGAGGAGGCTTTCGAAAAGGGATAGAGAATCGGGTGTCCTTAATCTCAAGGAGTTTGCGATGGATAAGGAAAAGAAGCGATTGATCATAATTCTCGTAATCGGATTTTTTTCTGCAGTCGCAATGATATTTGCGTCTGTCGGACTTACATTTTTCGAGAACATGGAGCACCGCATGACGGATTTCAAGTTTTCGGTGCGTGACGTAAACTACGAGGGTCTCGCAGGCTCCGATATCGTTATTGTCGGTATCGACGATCAATCCTATGCCAGCCTTGGTACGTTCCCCTGGCCAAGGTCCGTTCATGCGACGCTTGTGAACAACCTCAAGCGGGCGGGCGCGAGGACCGTGCTTTTTGATATCGAGTTTACCGAGGACAGCAAGGACCCCTATCAGGACATCGCATTGAGCGAAGCTATCGAAAAGGCGGGGAATGTGGTACTCGCCGGCAAGATGATCGACCAGGAGCGGGAGGGATTTTCCTTGTCGAGCCTCCTGCCGCCTATCGAGAGATTGAGAGAAGTCGCTCATTACGGGCTCACAGGGACCAAGTTCGATACGGACGGGTTCGTGCGCAGATACATCCTTTTCAGGGACTACGAGGGTGAGAGAATATTTTCTCTCGGTCTTGCTACCCTTATTAAAGACCTCAATCTGGAAGGGGACCCGGCAGGCTGGTTCGTCGAGCTCGGCACGGGCGACTACATGCTCGGCGGGACGTATTTTATCAAGAAATACGATGACATCCCCTCTGCGTTTATCAACTATTACGGCCCTGCGCACTCCTTCAACACGGTTTCATATGAACAGGTTGTCGATGAGGAGGGGTTCCAGCACCTGCTCGAGAGGGACACGTTCAAGGGCAAGGTCGTACTCGTGGGCGCGACGATAGAAGAGCTCCACGATAACTTCCCGACACCGTTCTATATCTCGGGCAAGGAGACTCTCACCCCGGGAGTCGAGATCCATGCGAACTTTGTACAGAACGTCCTTGACCAGAATTACATCACGAAGGTATCGGATCTCTACGTGTATCTCATCACGCTTATTTTTACACTGGCCCTCGCCTATATCATCAAGAAAACAAAACCGCTCATCGGTATATTGAGTGCGGTCGGAATCGCTGCCGTATATCTCGTTGTCAATATATTTCTCTTTGCCCGGGTACAGATCCTCATGAACTTCATCACGCCGATGACCGGCATCGGTCTCTCGGTTATCGGGTGTATCGCGTATCAGTACTTCTCCGAAGAGAAGGAGAAGATGAGGGTCCGTTCCGTGTTCAAGCACTATCTCGCGGAGAACGTCGTTGAATCGGTCCTCGAGGACACCGACGCGCTCAAGTTCGGCGGGGAGAAAAAGCACCTCACAGTACTCTTTTCGGACATCCGTTCATTTACGACCTATTCGGAAAAGTACCTGCCGGAAGAGGTGGTATCGATACTCGGAGAATACCTCACAGAGATGGTCGATGTGATTCTGCAGTATCAGGGGATGCTCGATAAGTTCGTGGGTGACGAGGTCATGGCTGTTTTCGGGGCGCCCTACTATATGGAGGACCATGCTGAAAAGGCGTGTTTTGCCGCGCTCGAGATGATACGCACACTGGACAGACTGAAGGAGAAGTGGAAGGAGGAGGGAAGGGAGATATTCAATATCGGTATCGGAGTGAATACGGGCGATATGATCGTCGGCAACCTCGGGTCGACGCAGATATTCGACTACACAGTGATAGGAGATGCGGTCAACCTCGGGGCGAGGCTCGAAGGAATAAACAAGGTGTACCAGACGGCCAATAACATCATAATAAGTGAGTTTACACAGAAAGAGATCGGCGACTCGATAATCACGCGGGAGCTTGATTCGGTTCGTGTGAAGGGAAAGAAGCTGCCGGTGGCGATCTTCGAGCTCGTGGGCGAGAAGGACGTGATTGTATACCCCGAGGAATTTCTGGGACATTTCACCGAGGGACTCACAGGCTATAAGGCCATGGAGTGGGACAGGGCAATAAAGGAGTTTCGCGCAGCGCTGCAGGTGAAGGATGACGAAGTGAGCAAGATGTATATGAAGCGCTGTCAGCACTTTAAGAAGAATCCGCCCGGTGTGGACTGGGATGGTGTATTCACCCTGAAGACGAAATAGTATCCAAGCATGCACAATAAAACTTCTTTTAGAAGAATCCGCCCGGTGTGGACTGGGATGGTGTATTCACCCTGAAGACGAAATAGTATCCAAGCATGTACAATAAAACTTCTTTTAGAAGAATCCGCCCGGTGTGGACGGGGATGGTGTATTCACCCTGAAGACGAAATAGTATCCAATCATGCACAATAAAACTTCTTTTAGAAGAACCCGCCCGGTGTGGACTGGGACGGCGTATTCACTCTGAAGACGAAATAGTATTAACCCCCCCATTTCTAATTATTCACGAAATAGTTAGGGAAGGGGGTTTTAAATGTGGGAAATAACTTCTTGAAGCGCTTGTGGGTTCAGCAAGACCCCGCCTCTCTACTCTCTCATCTATCATAAGCAGGGTAGTATGGATGCAGACCGGCAGGTCGTTTTTAATGCGGTTTTCTAAACAATTGCCAATGATGACTTGGCAGACTTTTATAATCTTATATAAAAAAATAAATTTTACGGTGAACAAAGCGACAACCCCCCCATTCTTTCCTATGACGATTGCACATAAGGAATGGGGATTAACCCCCAAATTCTTTAATATTTACAGTGATTTGTGAGAAATGCGGGTTGTTACTGTTTAAAAGAGTGTCATTCGCATTTAGATGTGTTAGTCAATACTTTGAAAAAGGGTCGAACCCCATCTAAATGGGGGTTAATCCTCTTTCAGACGCCCGATTATATTCTCGGCATCTTCCAGAAGTTTTATAATCTCAGGGTCATTGATGCGGTAGCACACCTCGTTTCCCTTCTTCGTCTTCACGAGTATGTTCTTGTTTTTTAAAATTGCAAGGTGCTGAGAGGTGTTGGGCTGGTTCAGTTTCAAAAGATCACTGATATCGTTGACACAGAAATCGTGGTCCTTGATTGCACGCAGTATGTTTATCCTCGTCGGGTGTGCAATGGCTTTGAAAAAGTTGGCTACTTTATTTTCATTAACCACCTTTCTTCCTTAAAAAAAGGGACAGCGCTTTATCGCTGTCCCTTTTTTATTTTCAAGAAATTATTGCCAGGATGTCACTCCTTTGCACGACGAGGTATTTTTTGCCCTCAAAATCGATCTCATCACCCGTGTATTTCCCGAACAGGACCTTGTCGCCTTTCTTCACCAGATCTTTCATCTCTTCATCCGTCCCGACTGCAACGACCGTACCCAGCTGAGGCTTTTCCTTGGCAGTATCCGGAATTATAATTCCACCGGGCGTCTTTTGATCTTCGACTTCCTCTCGCTCGACAAGGACTTTGTCATCGATAACCTTGAGTTTCATGTAGTTCCTCCTACTCTTATAGTACATTTATTGATTTCGGTAAATAGATCGCCGCCTAATGCTTTATATCGAGTAACCTGTCGATTTCCTTCCTGTTGAACCCTACGATAGGTTTGTTGTTTATCAGTATGACGGGCACTCCGGTCTGGCCTGTCCTTCGAACCACGTCCAGGGCAGCCTTTTCATCCCTCGATATATCAACGTCCCTAAAGCGAAACTGGTTCTCTTTCAGGTACTTCTTTAATTTCGTGCACCAGCCGCAATGAGGAGTAGAGAAAACGACGATTCGCGGTACTTTCCCGGTTGCTACCATAATAGTTCCCCGGTTTATAAGAAGTCTCGCATAGGAAATGTAATAAAAGAAGATTTAAAAGTAAACTAAAAAAGTATGAGGGTGCCTCAGGCAACGACCAGTTTTACGCCGGCAGCGAGGTACTTGTCATTTAGCTCTTGATCGAGATTGCTGTCTGTGATTACGACATCTATATCCTTCAGATCTGCGAATGTTCTCGAAGAGATGAGATCGAACTTATGTGAATCGATAAGAAGTATCACCCGGCTGCTCGATCCTATCATTGCCTTTTTTATGGAGGTATCGAGCCACATAGGGTCCGTGAGCCCCTTTTCGATGGAGAGGCCTGATGCGCATATGAAGAGAATGTCCGCGTTTATCTCTTCGTACATGGTCTCGACTTCCCTTCCGGAAAAGGTCATCGTCAGCCTGTTGAGCCTTCCGCCGGGAACAAAAAGCTCGTAGTTCTCGTTTTCTGAAAGTATCCAGGCGATGTTCAGAGCGTGGGTGATAATCTTAAGATTAATATTCGGGTCCAACGCCCTGGCAAAGAATTCGTTGGTGGACCCTCCGTCTATAATAATAGTGGAGTTCTCCGAGACATAGCTCTGGGCCTTATTTGCTATTCGTTCCTTTTCAGGCCTGTTCTCCTGGTTTCTCTTGAGAAAGGTCGTGGCGAGCTGCAGGTTGCCCTCTCTGTCGGACACCGCTCCGCCGTGAACCCTGTTTACGAGACCTTTATTCGACAGGTAGTCTATGTCACGCCGTATTGTCATGTCGGTGACGTTGAACGTCTTCCCGAGGTTGGATATCCGTATCGCTCCGTGTTTTTCGATAAGCTTAAGGATTTCCTGTCTTCTCTTTTCTGCAATCATCATATTCGTTATATTTTAACATAATATAACAAATAGTCAACAAATATCACAATATAACCTTGACTTATGTAAACTTTAGTAATAGTGTATCTGCAAATAGACTACAGAGATACAAAGGGGCCGTTATGAAAGAAATCGTTGTACTTCCAAACTTTACACAGGGAAATATTTCATTCAAAGATATCCCGCTCTTTCAATACAATACAACGCTTAAGAACAGCCTGAAAGCTGGAATGTCGGAGAAGAAGGCGATTAGATTGTTCGAAGCGATGCTCTATGTGAGGATGTTCGAGGAGATGATAATCCGGCTGAAAAGCGGGAGGTTCGTTCCGTATGACGGTTTTAAGTTCATCGGGGCGACCCACCTCTCCATAGGCCAGGAGGCTGTCGCGGCCGGAGTCATGGCGGCTCTCAATCCGGATGACTATATCACCTCCACCCACCGCGGGCACGGACATTCCATCTGCAAGGTCCTCTTCAGGCTTTACTCCATGAGCAGAAAAGAACTTCTCGAGTTCCTTGACAAGAAGGAGAGCAGAGGCTCGGATGAAGAGCTGCTCGACGAGGCGGTGGAGCTTCACCTCTATAAAACGATGGCCGAACTTCTCGGGAAGGAGGAGGGCTACTGCAGGGGAAGGGGAGGAAGTATGCATATCGCGGACTTCCACTCCGGGCACCTCGGTGCGAATGCAATTGTCGGCGGGAGCATGGCCATTGCAACAGGCGCAGGACTCAGCTCTCTGCTCCTGGACCAGGAGAGGGTCGTCGCCTGCATGGTAGGCGACGGGGCTGTGAACAACGGCATCTGCGGTGAATCGATGAACTTCGCTGCAATGCCGCAGTTCGAGGAAGGCTTCCCCGTGATATACATTTTCGAGAACAACCAGTACGGCATGTCCGGGCAGCAGCTGGGAGAGGTCACGGGATTGAGTCACCTCTCGAGAAGAGGGGCTGCGTACAACGAGGAGAATATGCACGCAAGGACGGAGAGCGGCATGCACGTTCTCTCTGTGCTCGATGCCGTGGACGAGGCATGCGGGCTGTGCAGGAGCGGAAAAGGCCCGGTACTGCTCGAGTTCAAGACATACCGGTACTACGGGCACTCTCTCAGCGACAAAAGGGTAACGTACAGGGTGCCTGAGGAGGAAAAGGAATGGCTCGATTGCGACCCGATACTCCTCTTCTCCAGGGAGCTCGTTGAGAACGGCATCTCTACAGAATCAGAGATAGAGGACCTCACAAACAGGATCACGCAGAGGACAGAGGAGGTCGCTAAGCGGGCGGCAAAGGCAACGGACCCGGACCCCTCAGACATTTACGCCGGCCTGTTCTCAGGTACGACGAGCGAAGACGTGGGCGACAAGTACAAGACGGTGAGCTTCAACAAAGAGCCGAAGCAGTTCAAGCGCGATTCATCGGGGAGGATCCTGTACCGTCATGCGGTGATAGAGGCGTTGATGGAAGAGATGCAAAGGGACAGCAGGGTCGTCCTCTACGGTGAAGACGTGGCGGAGTATGGGGGAGCGTTTCAGGCTACGGTGGGGTTGTACGACATATTCGGGAGAAGAAGGGTGTTTAATTCACCGATATCCGAGGCGGCGATCATCGGCACGGGTCTCGGTGCTTCCATGACCGGCCTGCGTCCGGTCGTCGAGATCATGTATATCGACTTCGTTCTCATGGCAGGTGATCAGCTTGGCAACCAGGTGGCAAAAACGAAGTATATGTTCGGAGGGAAGGCAAACATCCCGCTCGTGATCCGGACAACGATCGGGGGGGGGAAGGGATACGCGGGGCAGCACTCGCAGAGCCTCGAAGCGTTCCCAGCTCAGTTTCCCGGGTTGAAGGTGGTCGCGCCCTTCTCGGCCTATGACGTCAAGGGGCTTCTAAAAACAGCGATACGGGACGATAACCCTGTGTTCTTCATAGAGCATCAGCACCTGTACGTAGAGAAGGATGTTGTTCCGGAGGAGGAGTACACGATACCTCTCGGCAAGGGAACAGTAAGAAGAGAGGGGACCGATATCACTCTTGTATCGTACTCACACCAGCTGAAGGCATGCATAGAGGCTGCCGAGATTCTTGAAAAAGAGGATGGAGTGAAGGTCGAGATAATCGATCCGCGGACCCTGGTACCCCTCGATGTCGAGCTGATTGTCAGCTCTATTCAGAAAACGGGAAGGGGTCTGGTTGTCGTCCAGGCTCCGGGTCGCGGAAGCTATGCCGAGCACATCATCAGGGTGGTTCAGGAGAGCGCGTTCGATCACCTCAAGGCACCTCTCAAACTCGTATCGGCGCATGAGGTGCCGCCTCCGATGGCGCAGCCTCTTGAGCAGGAGAACATCCCTAACGCGGGTAAGATCGTGAAATCGGCCAGGGAGATGCTCCAGTCGTAAGTCTCTCGTATTATTCAAGGTGAACATATCTTTCCATTCTTCCCTTTTGAGTTCTATGGGGTCTGAGAGGGCTATGAAACTCGTACATTTCGGCGCCGGAAGGATAGGGAGGTCCTTTATAGGCCAGCTCTTTTCAAGGGCCGGCTGGGAGGTCGTGTTTGTCGATGTCGATAGGAGGATTATCGACGAGCTCAACCGAAGAAAGCAGTACAGAGTCGTGGTGAAGGACAAAGAGGGCGGCGTCATAGTCGTGCGGAACGTGCGGGGCGTTCACGCCGATGACCTGGAACGCGTATCGGAAGAGATTGCGGGCGCGGACCTTCTCTCAACGGCGGTCGGCAAATCGGCGCTCACTATGATAGCGGCACCGATTGCCCGGGGAATCATAAGACGGCACGAAAGCAGCCCTGAAAGAGCTGTCGACATCATTCTCTGTGAAAATATGAAGGATGCGGCCCTCTTCTTCAGAGATACGGTGGCAGAGCACCTTCCCGAAGGCTTCCCGATAGACTCCGCAGCCGGATTCGTGGAGACCTCCATCGGGAAGATGGTTCCTTTGATGAGCGCGGAGGAACGGGAGAAAGACCCTCTTCTCGTGTATGCGGAGCGGTACAATACCCTTATAGTAGACAGAAACGGCTTCAAAAACGAGGTTCCCGTGATACCGGGACTGAAGCCGAAATCACTCATGAAGGCCTGGGTAGACAGAAAGCTCTATATTCACAATCTCGGACATGCGGTTCTGGCCTACACATCCTACGCCCTTTTTCCGGACTACATTTACATGTGGCAGGCTGTTTCCAACGAGGCGCTCCGTGCCGTCACTAAGGGCGCTATGTGGGAGTCGGGGCGGGCGCTCATAGCCCAATACCCGCATGAGTTCGATGCGAAGAGCATCGGAGCTCACATAGACGACCTGCTTGAGCGGTTCGGCAACCGTGCACTCGGTGATACCGTATACAGGGTCGGAATGGACCTCTACAGGAAGCTTGGACCCGATGATCGGCTCATCGGGGGAGTAAAACTCTGCCTGAAGCACCGCATCCGTCCCGACTTCATATCGCTCGGTACGGCATCTGCGATGTTTTTCAGGGCGGCAGGAGAGGACGGGAGGATGTTCGAACGGGACAGGAGGTTTTTTGAGCAGGAGCTTTCACGAGGGATTGACCATGTTCTCACGTACGTGTGCGGCCTCGAGGACAGGGAGACGAGTCGCGTCATGGCCTCCTACTACGATAGTATATCGAGGGGCGGCCTGGATATAGAAAGATTGGCGCAAAACGTTTGTTGAGATTCGAGTTTTTTATATCGGTGCAATAAATATGGATATAGTAACCGTACTGTTTCACAATAAGAAAGGGGCCAAAGGCGACGGTCTCCTGAGGCTGTAAGCCACAATCGACGAACTAATCTCATTATACTGGTATTTCCAAACCTTTTTGAGATTGCTTCATCAGGGTTGTTCTCTGTTCGAGGCAGCAGTCATACTTACAGTTAGCTGGTGATTTTAATTGAATATTGCCCTAAATCATATATAAACGCCATGGCATAAAGGGTTATGACTATACATACTGCTTATGGCTGAAACGGCGGTGGTCTTTCCGGCAGGTCATTACCGGCAACGATTTGGAAGGGGTTCAATCCCCGTTTCTCATGATCAACAGCAAACTGTAAGTAACGGGGCTTTTGGCGCTTTTTTCACCGTAAACTTTATTTTTTACATCGAAACCCCTTGCTATGCAATCAGATTGCTGCAATCAGATTGCAGCAATCTTTGAGAAAACCGCATTAAAGTAAATGGAAGCATATCGAATCGGGGCCGACTATTTTACAATTAACAGCTAACAGCGATTTCGAGACATCATCCCTTCCCGCTGCTTTACAAATAGAATAGAACCGGCTGACCTGTCGGGGACATAGACGGTAAACAGTCGAGGTTTTGCTGCTCATTCTCCGAAAATTGGTAAACCGGGTATCGGGGCTGTCAGGCAGTAATGGAAGCTTAATCGTCGTTCTTTTTCCCGAGGAGAGACGCTTTCATGGTGGCGGCCCTCACCGCGTTCATGATAAGGGCCTTGAAGTTACCCTCTTCAAGCGTGAGGAGCCCTTCTATGGCGGTCCCTCCGGGGCTCGTGACCATCTCCTTGGCAAGTGAAGGATGGACTTCGAACTCTTTCAGGAAGCAGACCGAGCCGTAGACTGTGTCTATTGCGAGATGAAGAGCCGTTTCCCTTGCAAGCCCCATCAGCACTCCGCTGTCCGCGAGCGCTTCCACCATGAGGAAGACGAAGGCGGGACCGCTGCCGGAGAGGCCTGTGATTGTATCGAGGTGTTTTTCTTCCAGTTCTACAACAGTCCCGATGCTCTCCATGATCTGTTTCGCGCATCGCCGTTTTTCATCCGATAGCGCTACATTGTAGCACATGGCGCAGACTGACTTGCCGACCCTTGCGGCGATGTTAGGCATGGTTCTGACGAGCTGGTAGGACTTCGTGATGTACCTCTCCATGAACTTCAGTGTAATGCCCGCGGCTACCGATATGATGAGGTGCTTTCCGCTGATATAGGGATTGATATCGGTAAACACCGACTGGATATTCTGCGGTTTTACGGCTACTATGATCACATCGTAGTTTTCAATTGTCCTGTCGACAGCACCCTTTGCAACGATATTGTAACTCTTTTCGAGCTCGCTTTTCTTCACGGAGTCGGTCTCGATGAGGAGGATGTCCTTCCCATCGTGGGACTTCTTTTTAAGGCCTTCTATGATGGCCCTTCCCATGTTTCCGCCCCCTACTATTGCTATCTTGCAACCCTTAAGCCTGCTATCCATGAGATTATATACCTCTGTTGAAAATAGTGGGTGTTAATTTAGCACAAAACAGGAGGCTTGACAACCACATACTTTATAGTGCAGTCCGCGTTCCGTACATGCAAGAGGTACATGCCTGGGGGCATGGGCAAGCTTTAGAGCTTGACCTTGTTGAGCTGGAGTTTGAACTCGTCCCTGAGGTTCTTGAAGCCCTCCAGTGTTTTTTCGATCTGTTCGTCGGTATGGGCTGCTGTCGGGATCAGCCTTAAAAGAATCACCGTCTTGGGAACAACCGGATACATGACGCCGGACACGAAGATCCGCTGCTCGTCACGCATGTACGCGACGATCTTTTTCGCCACCTGTGGTTCCGCCGGAACATACACCGGAGTAATAGGAGACTGGGTGTTGCCAAGGGAGAACCCGAGCTTTCTGAGCCCGTCCTGGAGCTTTTTCGCGACCTCCCACAGCCTCCCTCTGAGGCCGGGATCCTTCTCCAGCAGGTCGAGGGTCTTGTTAATAGTGCGTACGTAGATCATCGGAAGGCTCTTTGCGAAGATCTGGGTCCTGGCGTTGTAGCATATGTAGCGGATGATCTCTTCGTCTCCCGCGCTGAATCCCCCGATCGCTGCGAACGATTTGGCAAAAGTGCTGAAGTATATATCAATCCTGTCCATGACACCGAAGTGCTCCGCCGTTCCCTTTCCGTTGGGGCCCATGACTCCGCATCCATGGGCATCATCCACGAAGAGGCGCGCCCCGTACTTATCCTTGAGGTCGCATATGTCCGGAAGGTTAGCGAGATCGCCGCGCATGCCGAACACGCCCTCTGTGACTACGAGAACTCCGCCTGAGCTGTTCTTGTTCGCCATCACGATCTGCTTCTCGAGATCCTCCATATCGTTATGCTTGTAGAACCTGAACTTGCCCCCCGCGAGGAAGGTCCCGTCTATCATCGACGCGTGGGATAACTTGTCGATTATTATCGTATCGCTCCTGTGTACTATGGCGGACAGGGTGCCGAGTACACCGAGATATCCGTAGTTGAAGAGGATCGATGAATCCTTTGCTACAAACTTAGCGAGCCTGTCCTCCAGCGCTTCGTGCTCAACAGTGTTCCCTGTGAGCATCCTCGAGCCCATGGGGGCGGATGCACTGAACTCCTCGCAGGCTTCCAGACTGGTCCTCTTTATCTCCTCGTTCCCCGCAAGGCCAAGGTAGTTGTTTATCGACCACATGATCATCGGCTTGCCGTTAAAGACCATCTCCGTTCCCGGCAGGGTTGAAAGCAGAGGCCTCGTCCAGTATTTATCCTTGATCACTCGAAATATACCGAGATAGCCGCCGTCTTTGTAGCACTTTTCGAATATATCCATCACTTTTCCCCTTCAGAGTAAACGTGCGCTCCTATATTAATTCCTACCGTTGAAGGTTGTCAAGAAAAACATCGGATAGTGGATAATGGAGTAATGGAAAAGGAGATACAGCTTGACAAATGTTTCTATGCTGATATTCTTTACTACCATGAAAATAGCTGTCGTCGGGTGCGGTGGAATAGGTGGAGTGGTCGCAGGAGTACTGGGGGTTAAAGGACATGATTTTGTCCTCATAGAGGCGAGCCGGGAGTATGCGGATATTCTGAACAGGAAAGGAATAAGGCTCACCGGAAAGAAGGGCGAGATAGGAACATCGGTGAAGGCATATTCAGGATTCGGAGATGCCGGACTGAAGTACGATCTCATTGTCATAGCGGTAAAATCTGGCGTCTTGAAGAGCGTGTTCGAAGAAAGCAGGAAGTACATTACTCCATCGGGTTTCATTCTCACTCTCCAGAACGGCCTGGAGCCGCTGCGGTTATGCGAAGAGTTTCCTGAAGCGAGGATCGTCGGCGGTGCCGTTGGCTACAACTCCTTAATGCTCGAGTACGGACTCTATCACGTGACGTCTCAGGGTGGGATAACTGTCGGAAACCTCATAAACTGCTCTCATAGCGACCTCACCGTGCTGAAAGAGCTTTTTGCTCCCGGAATTGAGATCACTGCCACCGAAAACATCCGGGGCGTGCTCTGGGCAAAGCTGCTTATCGTGTGCGGTATCACGGGCCTTGGCGGGGCTTCCGGGATGCTGATCGGTGACCTCATGAAACACAGGGTCGCGAGGAAGCTCTTCTATCATGTGGTGACAGAGGGGCACCTCGTTGCAAAAAAGCTCGGAATACAGATGGAAAAGTTCGGGGGGCTCCTCCCGGAGAAGTTCGGCGTTCACAAGGGGAGTTACCCGGCCTTTTTCCGGCACCTTGCCTTGAGAATCGTGGGGAGAAAGTACAGGGAGCTCAAATCAAACATCCACCAGTCGATCGAAAAGGGTCAGCGTACAGAGGTCGACTACCTCAACGGTGAGATAGTGCGCAGGGGAGAGGAAGTTAGTGTTCCGACCCCTGTGAACGGGGGAGTGGTGCGGATCGTGAAAGAGATAGAGGAGAAAAGTCGGAAAATGGGGATCGAAAACCTCGAAGAGCTCTGGAAGATGATATCGGTTCGGAAATAAGAGGAGGGTATTATGGGATGGGATCTTGCAGTTACTTTCGCTATTGTGAGCGTTTCTCTTCTTATTGCGTCGCTGCTTAGGGCAAATCTTCGATTTCTTCAGCGGTTTCTCGTTCCCAATGCCATTACCGCTGGATTCGTAGGGCTGGGCCTGATGTACCTTCTGGGCTGGGCCTTTCCTCAGATCATGCCCAAACGGGAGTATCTCGGTAACATCGTGTACCATCTGCTCGCGATCACCTTCATATCGATCGGCCTGAAGCGCCGGGAGCGGTACGTCTCCAAAGACTCTCTTGCAACGGCCTTTCACCTGTCACTCGGATATGCAGTCGAGGGTTTTATCGGGTTTTCCATTACGCTGGTCTTTCTCTTTACAATGATGCCGCAGATCTTCCCAACCTTCGGAATGCTCTTTGAGATGGGTTTCGGCCAGTCATCGGGACAGGCGTACGCCCTTGGAAAGCAGTGGGAGGCGCTGGGGTTTGTGAACGGCGGAACCGTGGGACTCACATTCGGCGCAATCGGATTCCTCTGGGCCTGTTTCGTAGGGGTGCCTTTCCTCAACTGGGGCATCAAACGAGGATATGTGAAGGGAGTAGACAGAAGGCTCCTGGAGAATACAGGTTTTTTGGGGAGAGGAGCGAAGAAGCCGGTTATCGGGAAAAGCACCACACATCCCGATGTTATCGCAACAGGGACACTTCATATTGCGTTCATAGGGCTGGTGTATCTCGTCGACTACTTCTTCATCAAATTCGTCGTGTTTCTTTTGAGCAAACTGGGGGGTACATTCTCGGTCCAGTTCGGAAACATCCTCTGGGCCTACCACGCATTCTTTGCCACGCTCTTCGCCCTTCTCGCGGGGAGGATCCTTCGTGCGCTGAAGCTCGATCATATTCTCGACGACAACATGCTCACAGGCATCTCCGCATCGAGTGTGGATTTTCTCGTTACTGCGGCGATAATGGCGATCGAGCTCGCGTTCGTCGTGCAGTATATCGTTCCCATCGCCGTGATCTGTATCGCGGGAGGGGTGGCAATCATGCTGCTCGTCATTTTTCTTGCGAAGCGAAGCTTTAACGACTACTTCTTCGAAAGGGTGATCTCCATCTTCGGACTGCTCACAGGGACAGTAAGCACGGGCCTCGCGCTGCTGAGGGTAATAGACCCGGAGTACAAAACACCTGCGGCGAGCGACCTTGTTCTCGGCTCGGGTTTCTCCCTCTTTATCGGATTTCCTCTGCTCTTCCTCATAAACATCCCTGCTCTGCACAGGACCACGAAGGTATTCCTCCTCACGGACGGGGGGATATTCGGCTACATCGTGGTCCTCTTTGTCGTCATGGTTGCGCTGAGGATATTGAGGAAGAAGAAATAGGATATATCTGCCTTGCGTTGATCCGAAAGCCGGCTTTTCTGTAAAATCTGCAGATCCTCCATAATAGAAACCGATTGCTGAATATTTACCGATCCTATCCTCTGCTTTTATAATTATCCATAAAATACCATTAAATTAAGTATTATCAATTATATAAAACAATATAAGTAGATAACGATAAATGTCCTTAAGGTTTATAAAAGAATACTTAAAGCTCAAAAAGGTATTGACAGGCGCCTTTTGTTGCTTAAAATATAAAGCGTCTCGTTTATGGCAGTTATCGAAATTAACGAGAGTAATGATATTCTTAAATAAAGGAGGAGAATGTTTATGTCTAGAAAAGAAAAAAAGGCTATGACCCGGAGAGATTTTCTGAAAAAATCCCTGGGAGCCGGGGCAGGTATTGCAGCTGTTTCTGTAGCTTCTAAGTTTATGAGAAGCGATAAGTACAGCCCTCACTCGATCTTTGCGGGCGGAGAGAAGAAGCTCGAGTACACACCAAAGGCAGGCCTGGCTTCCGGTATGATCGGGGGACCCACCGGTTTCGAAGGCGCCGAGCGTTATCAGTACAGCGCTGATGAAGCACCAGGTCGTGCTGTTGAGGCTCTTAGAAAGCTCAAGGCCGAGGGGAAGGCTCCAGATAAGTTTATTATAATGCTGCCACCAGGAGCAGTAGGTCACTGGGAGAAACCTTATCCTGAGGGTGCACCTCTGGCAAAAGATGTGTTCTTTGAAGAGACCGGTATTGAGGTTATTCCAGCTGACGTTGTGGAAACAGAGCAGACCACTAAGCTCATCCAGGACTATCAGACAGGCGCACGTACATATGATACTTATTCCTACTGGTCTGATGAAACACAAGATCTTGCTGCTGCCGGTGCTCTTCTTAATCTGGATGAGTATGTCGACAAGTACAAGCCCGACTGGCTCGATCCGGTTTGGGGCAATGTCGGCGGAGACGTCATCCTCACATCCACATCAAAGTATCTGGGCAGCGTATACAACGTGCTGATGGATGGTGATTTTCAGCTCTGGGTTTACAGAAAAGACCTGTTCGAAGATCCCAAGGAACAGAAGGCCTTCAAGGACAGGTACGGTTGGGATCTCCAGTGGCCCGAGACCTGGGAGCAGCTCGACCAGATCTCTCGGTTCTTCAACAGACCCGACCAGGGGCTTTTGGGATGCACTGACATCAGAAACCAGTACTGGGGGTTCTCCAATTGGTTTCAGCGCTATACGTCGTTCGACAATCCGAACCAGTACTACTGGGACGACGACATGAACCCGCTCATTAACACGGACCCGGGAATCAAGGCGACAGAACAGCACGTGAATTCCCTGGAGTGGCACCACAAAGATGCGATCTCCTGGGGCTGGCCAGAGCAGTATGCAAACATGACTGCTGGTGGTGCAGCAGTTACATGCGCCTATCCGAACATGCCCAAGTTTCTTGACAATCCGGCCAATCCTGACAGCAAGGTTGTTGGAAAGCTCAGATCTGGCGTATCGCCTGGACGTGTAATCGGTGGCGTTCTGGTGAGAAGGAGTGTCTGGTGGCCGAGCATAGGGCACGGAGTTGCCTCCAACGGGAAGTACACTGAAGCCGCCTATCTGTTGCTCCAGTGGGCCTCTAGTGGTAAGGTCAGCACCTGGCTCACTGCGAATCCGGCTGGATACTACGACCCGTGGAAGATCCCACACTTCAAGGACCCGATTGTGGTTGGCTCCTACAAGGATTGGCATATCAATACCTATGTTGAATCGATAAAGCGCAGCTCTCCTCCGATCATAATTCCTGGGGTGACCGAGTACAGAAACGTTCTCGATACAAATCTGCAGCGGGCGCTCTCAGGACAGAAGACGGCGAGGCAGGCGATGAAGGACTGTGCAGATGAGTGGAACCGCATCACGGACAAGAGGGGTAGAGACAAGCAGATCGAGGCGATCAAGGCTACCCGTGCGGCGTGGCCGACGGTCGTGGACAAGCCGACTATCAATGTGTAACGCGATAACAGCAGAAGGGTCCGGCTTCAGGGCTTTGAGCCGGATCCTCCCCTTATTGTTTTTTAAAATGCACTGAGCAGCAAATATCATCTTATGAAAAAACGGCTTTCGGTGAGGAATACATTTATCTTCTATAGGATTCAGAAACTAACGCTGGAGGAACACTTTTGTTAAAGAAGCAGATAACACTGGAGGAAAGGGGGGGTATGGATACGGCGAGGTTCGGCTTTTTCATGATCCTTCCCGCACTTGTTTTGTTACTGTTCATCGTCATTTTCCCCCTTCTTTCCTCGATCTATCTCAGCCTTTCCGAATGGTCGCCAATGACCGGGGGTGGAACCAGGTGGTATGAGGCGTACAAATTCTGGGGATGGCTTTCCAACTACTGGAACATCCTGAGGGACGTTGAGTTTCTCGTAGCCATACTCAGGACCTTTGTCATCGTTGTGGTCGTTGTGCCGGTCGAGTTCTTCATCGGACTGGGGCTGGCCTTCCTGTTCAGGGAAAGCTTCTGGGGCAAGAAGGTCTTTCACAGCATCATCCTCATGCCCATGATGATAGTGCCAGCTGTAGCAGGGTTTATATTCTACATGCTCTTCCAGGGGCAGGGACCTGTGAATGCAGTACTTTCAGGGATATTTTCCAAGGAAGTTTCTATTCTGTGGTTACAGCACAAGGTAAGCGCTATTATTGCAATTATGATTGCTGATATCTGGCAGTGGTCGCCCTTCATGTTTCTAATCCTCCTATCAGGGTTGATGTCACTTCCAGAGGACCAGATAAATGCTGCAATCATACTCGGTGCAACACGATGGCAACGGTTCAGGATGGTACTGTTCCCGCTAATGAAACCGGTTATTGTCATCGCTCTGATATTCAGAGGCATGGAGGCTGTAAAGATATTCGATGCGATATGGCTCATGACAACAGGAGGACCAGGGACGGCTACAGAATCGATATCGGTATATATGTATAAGCATGGGTTCAAGTATCTAAAATGGTCCTGGGTCGCAGCAGGTGGGATCATCATACTCATCATTATTACTCTCATATCGATGCAGGCACTGAAGCCGATCAAGGAGCAGGAGGAGAAGGAGGCATGATTGGAGAATACAATAGTACTATAAGATGGAGGAATATATATATATGGAACAGAAACTATATGTAAAGGCTCTTAAGTTTGCACTGATCGTTTTTGTCACTATAATCTTCTTTTTCCCGATATACTGGGTTTTTACCATGGCATTCAAGCCTTTCCCGGAGTGGACAGCTGCAGGAGGAAAGATCTACTGGTTTCCCAATAATCCTACCCTGGACAATTTTCGGACAATATTCACACGTCAGCTCCAGATGAATCCATTAGCAGGTACTGCAATACGTCCGGTTATTAACAGTCTGATTGTCTCTATCATCGGAACCGGGATAGCAATGGTCGTCGGCATCTTTGCTGCATACGGTATCTCACGCCACAAGGCGGGCGGGAACCTTCCGTTTATGCTCCTGCAGCTCAGGATGTTTCCACCAATAGCAATCATTATCCCTATCATGATCATGTGGGCGTTCCTGCGCATGATCGACACCTGGTACGGACTTGCAATAATATATGGTGTAGTAACGTTGCCCTTCTCGGTTTGGCTCATGAAGACCTTCTTCGACGACATCCCGAAGGAGCTCGACGAGGCCGCGATCGTGGACGGATGCTCAAACATCGGCGCGTTCTTCAAGGTGGTAATACCCCTGGCCAAGGGCGGTATCGCTTCAACAGCACTCTTTGTATTTATCCTCAACTGGAGTGACTTTCTCATTGCACTTATTCTTACTGACCGGAGGTGGACGACTATACCGGTGCATATAAGCAAGCTGCAGTCTGCGCTTGTAGGTGCGCTCTACGGGCCGAAGGCCGCACTCGGTATGATCGCTGCTATTCCCCCTATTGTTTTCGGAATTCTAATTCAAAAGTATCTCGTGCGCGGTTTAACCTTCGGAGCGATAAAAAAATAACGAGGACGTTATATGGCAAATATAGTACTAGAAAAGCTTGTAAAGAATTTTGGCAAACAGACAGCAGTCAAGGACCTTAGTCTCGAAATAAATGATAAAGAGTTTATAGCACTGCTCGGCCCTTCAGGGTGCGGAAAGACGACGACTATGAACATGATTTCCGGTCTCCTGAAACCCGATTCTGGAAAGATTTTCTTCGACGGGAAACTGATGAACCCTGTTCCTCCAGGCAAGAGAGGGGTTGGGTTCATGTTCCAGAATTACGCTGTCTTTACATTTTTAAATGTGTTCGATAACATCTCCTTTGGGTTGAGGATAAGGAATGTGCCAAAAGTACAAATCGATAAAGCGGTGAATGAAGTAGCCCGCCTTCTGCAGATTCGCCACCTTCTGAATATGAGTGCCTCGAGCCTGTCGATAAACGACATGCAAAGAGTTGCACTTGCAAGGAGCATGATTACAAAACCCCAGATCTTTTTGCTCGATGAGCCACTTTCGAACCTCGATGCATCGCTACGAGCTGTCATGAGGGCCGAGCTGAAGAAGATCCAGCAGGAACTCGGCCAGACGGCGATCTACGTGACCCACGATCAGGTCGAGGCCATGAGTCTCGCAGACAGGATCGCTGTCATGAACTTCGCCGTGCTCCAGCAGTACGACACCCCCCATAATGTGTATAACAGGCCGAAAAACCTCTTTGTCGCGAACTTCATCGGCTCCCCCACGATCAACTTCTTCGAAGGTGTGTATAGGACGGGGGAGTTCCTTCTCAGCGATTTCAGCGGGGGTAGGATTTCCGTTTCCTCGAAGCAGAAAAATGAAGTGGAAGAAAGGCTGAAACAGGAGAAGATTGTCGTCGGGATCCGCCCTGAGCACCTGAAGGTGTGCGACACCGAGAAACAGAGTAGGCCGAAACTCAAGGCAAAGGTCGTGAGCTACGAACCGCTCGGCTCGAGGACGGTCGTGTACATGCACCCTGACAGTAATCCGAGTGTAATTATCAAATCGGCGATGGGAAGTGGTTACAAACCGAAGATAGGGGAGCTCAAGTTTATCGATTTCGAAGAGAAGGCACTCTATCTTTTTGACAGGGAGACGGAAGACCTCGCGGTCCGCTTTTCGTAGACGAAAGCGGCTGCCGCCAGTGGAGAGAATATATGGCATCGATACGGGTGGAAAAGGTAAGAAAACGGTTCAAGAATACAGAGGCCGTAAAAGGGCTCGATCTCGAGATAAAGGACGGCGAGTTTTTCTGTATCCTCGGTCCGCCCGGAGCGGGAAAGACGACCTTGCTTCGTCTCATCGTCGGTCTCGAGACCCCGGATGAAGGAAATATATATATCGGTGATGAATCTGTTGTCGGGATCCACCCGAGCAAACGGGGTATCGCCATGATATTCCAGAACCTTGCGCTCTATCCTGACAAGACTGTGTTCGACAACATAGCGTTTCCTCTGCGCCAGCAGAATGTCGAAGAACAGGAGATAGAGAGGAGGGTGGGCGATGTCGCGAAAGAGCTCCATATCGACTGGCTGCTGGAGAAGATCCCCTCTCAGCTCTCGGGAGGAGAGCGCCAGAGGGTCGCGATAGGGAGGGCGATCGTCAGGCAGCCGAAGGCCTACCTCATGGATGAGCCGCTTTCGAATCTCGATGCGCTGCTGAGGCTCGAGATGAGGGTAAGCCTGAAGGAGCTCCAGACAAGCCTGAAAGAGACATTCGTCTATGTTACACACGATCAGGTCGAGGCGCTTTCGATGGGAGACCGCATCGCGGTATTGAACGAGGGGACCCTCCAGCAGGTCGGTGACCCTGAGACTATCTACCAAAAACCGAACAACATGTTCGTTGCAACGATCCTCGGAAGTCCCCCGATGAACTTTCTCATGTGCGATATCGAGAAGAAAAAGGATGGAGTTCGGATAAAGCACAAGGCCTTTTCGCTGGAGACCCAGCAGAAGCATCTGCTCGAGGCTCTGGAAAGATCGAACGGCAGCGGTGGGGTTGTTCTCGGCCTCAGGCCCGAGGAGGTGACAATTCATAAAGAGAAGAAAGCGGGCGCTCCTGTTCCTGCGGAGATATATGTAACGGAGCCTCTTGGAAACGAGACGATCGTCGATGTGGCGCTCGGTGATAATGTGATCAAGGTGATAGCAGAGCCCGATTTCGAGGGCAGGTCCGGCGAGAAGATCTGGATAGGGATAGAGTGCTCGAAGCTCCACTTTTTTGATGATGAAACTCATGAATGTCTCTACCATGCATCGGACCGGGATGAAATCAACATCGTATGAGAATGGAACATACGATTCCGGTGGTCGGCTTCTTGGCCTTCCGGGCTCATTAAGACCGTATATACTGGAGAGCGGTAGAATCAAAAACGACCGCTTTTCATACTGATACCGAAAAAGATCTATAAGAGGAGGGACAGATGGATATCCAGATGGATATGGAGAAGCTTTACAATGAGCGGATGGACCGCTACTGGAAAGCGAACCACAACGAAAAGCCGGACAAGGTTCCTTTCAGGCCGTTCGCTGCGGAAGCGGTCGGTGCGTTCTACGGCCTGAACTCCCAGCAGGTGACCCATGACGTCGAGCAGGGGATGGAAGCAATCATAAAAATGTGCAGGGAGTTCGATATCGACGCCACTGTTGTAAACATGGTATACGTCTGGACCGGTCTTACCGAGGCGTACGGAACGAAATATTTCGGGGTGCCCGGCATCGATCTCGATGTTCACGAATCCTTCCAGTACAGGGAGCCGAAAAACGACGACGAGGCATGGATGCGGGCGGACGAGTACGACCGTTTCATAGAAAACCCCGTTGAGTTCACCATGAATGTGTGGGCTCCGCGGATGTCGAAATATTTCGAGCCTCCGGGCGCGGAAAACACATGGAAGAACAATCTCGCCTGGCTAAAAGGGGGTATCGGGTGGCTCTATTACGGTATGAAAATAGGTACCCAAATACAGCGTATGAAGAATGAGGCGGGGACTGTGTCCTGCCTCAAAGGCGCACTGAAGGCGCCTTTCGACATCCTTGCTGACAAGTTCCGGGGATTCAGAGGAATTTCCTACGATATGCACCGCCAGCCGGAAAAGGTCCTGAAGGCGACCGAGGCTGTTGCGCCGCACATGCTGAACAACGCCCTTCTGGATGCCGATCCCGCGAAAAAGGTCCCCATTTCCCACTGGATGCACAGAGGGGCGACGGGTTTCTTCTCGGAAGATATATTCAAGAAGTTCTACTGGCCGACCCTTCGAGAGATAACGGAGGAAATCTGGAAGGCGGGGTATCAGACGATATACTACGCAGAGGGGAAGTGGGGAAAGAATCTCAAGTACTTTCTCGAGCTTCCTGAGAAGAGCATCATATTCCACTGCGACAAGGACGACATCTTCGAGGTGCACCGGGTACTGGGCAGGAAGTTCGCCATCTCCGGCGGCGTTCCCAACGATATGCTCGCGTACGGCAAGCCGGAGGATATAAAAAAGCGCGTGAAAGAGGTCATCGAGACAGTCGGCAAAGACGGTGGTTTTCTCCTCGATGCCGAGGCCATCATGCAGCAGGACACTAAACGTGAGAACTTCAAGGCGATGGCGGAAGCGTGCGCGGAATACGGCGTTTATAAAAACTGATAACTCATGGAGAAGGAGTATACAATGGCAGAGATGAAAAAGGTGCCTCCTGTGATCTTTTCCTGGGAGGAGAAGAAGAAGGAGTATGAAAAGATCCTTGGTGACGAAGAGATCGTGAAGCGTATGTGGGAGGAGTTCGATATGCTCACGTATATGTTCGTCTGGTTTGTAGTGACCGCAATGTAGGAGGATAGAATGGACCTGAAAGAAACACTTGCCAATCTAGAAGAGGACAACATATACAGGATCGTCGATGAAAAGCTCGGAAAGGGCGTTTCTGCAAAACAGATCCTGAAAGAGTGCCAGGCCGGAATGAAGATCGTGGGCGAGCGCTACAACAGCGAAGAGTACTTTGTCGCAGACCTCATGTACGCGGGAGAGATAATGAGGAACGTGATGAAGACCCTCACACCCCACTTGAAGGGGGCGGAAGATGCGGAGGATGTCGGGACGGTGGTGATCGGCACTGTAAAGGGGGACATTCACGACCTGGGTAAGGACGTGGTCATCATCACCCTGCAGGGGAACGGGTTCAAGGTGATCGATCTCGGAGTCGACGTCTCGGCCGAGAAGTTCGTCGAGGCGGTAAAAAAGCACAATCCAGATGTCGTGGGTATGAGCGTCTTTCTCACCTCCTGCTTTCCTGCAACAGAAAAGATAGTAAAGGCTTTGTCCGATGCCGGACTGAGAGACAGGGTGAAGATCATGCTTGGCGGCGCCCCTGTCACAGATATGGTTGCTGAGGAAACGGGGTGCGATTACTACGGCAAGGACGCCGCTACTGCCTCTGAGTACGCACTGAAGGTGGCGAAAGCTTCATAGTCTATAAAGGCAATAACGTTCTGCTAATATAATGTGACAAATATTAAGGTTATTACTGAACTGTATTTTTTCTAAATTATCCAGGGAAAGGGAAATGTAGAGGACGCGTTTCACGACGATTGATCATAATAATATTTTCGGATTAGGTCGAATATAACAATTTCTGTATTTCGTGAATGATCACTTTACTAGTCTACGGTGTTGAGCCTTTATTTTTGGAAGAATAAAATAATGTTCCAACACGTCGGGTTCTTTATTCCCTTTAAAAACGCTCAACCCACACTTTTCCTTACTGTTGACTTCTAACAGGGTCTCTCTAGCTAAAGCTGCTTTTTTAGAATTGCAGTCTACTCCCCGATGAGCCTGTTCAACTCATCGAGCCTTCGGTTGAGCAGGAACAGGACCCCCCGGAGTTTTCGGTCCGCCTCGTTGATCTTGGTTATTACAAAGGTGATCCTCCTGTACTCCCTCCGAAGCTCCAGCAGGGAAGGAAGCCTCACGGCGGCTTCAGGTTCGAGCTGCATCTCGATCCTTCCGGCGAGAACAATAATAGACCGGATCCCCACGAGCTGCCGCCGCGCTACTATAAAGAAGCCGAGCGCCCGTCTCGTCTTTTCGACCTGCTGGATTATGAGAGCGCGCTCCTGGCGGTACATCTTCCTCTGGTGCAAGTACTGCACCTTTTTCAGGAATACCGCAAAGTCATTCCTGTACTGGTCCATCCGTTCCTTGCTCTTTATCAGCCGGGCGATTATCATCCGCTCTCGGGTCAGCATCCTCTTCAGGAAGAGCTCCGGATTTTCTTTTATCCTTTCGAGAGCTTCCCTCCTCCACTGCATATATTCGATCCTGCCTTTATAGTCTTTTCTCAATCCCTCAAGGCTGTATACACTGGCGTTTCCCTTTGTAATGGTATATGCAGTTCCGTCGAAATCCGTTTCCACGGAGCCCTCCTCTACATTGATGAGGACCTCTCCGTCCTCCCTGAGGGATACATCGAACTCCGTGCCGCGGACACCGGCTGTGACTGTCGCAGTATTGACTGAAAACTCGTCTTTCTCCCTGCTGAGCCTTTTGATAAAAAGCTTTATGCTGCCGAAGAGGATGCCGATATCGGTATGGCTTTCCTCCCTGACCTGCCAGTTGTTGAGCGTTACCTCGGAGTCTTCGGTGATCTTCACCACGTTTCCGTCGCTGAGGGTGATCTCGGCCTCTGAGCCCTCCAGGGTCTTTACGGTGTCAGTTGAGTAGATAATTTGGTCCAGGCCTGCGGCTTTATACTCGCCGTCCTCCTCCCTGATCTGGCATGTGCCCTCGATGAAGGTTATCGTGCCGACCCCTTCATTTTCATTCTCTTCACCGCAGAGAAAATAGGGGGAGAGCAGAATGAGCGGCAGGATCAGAAGAAGCGGGGTCATCGTGAGTTTCATGGGGGCTCTCCTTTTTTGAGGGTTGAGTCGCTTCTTTCCTGTATAATTCGAAGGGTATATAATGTCAAGGGTTTAAATCTGCTCAGTCTCCTGTATTACGAGAGCTTGTGATTGACTTTGCAACGGCTACCGTGTAATGTTATCTATGAAATGCGAACGAGAACTATTTTAATTGTCTTTACTGCCGTTTTCTTCTCTTCCTGCTTTGCGATTTACGGAGAAGGAGAACAACCTTCGCGGGAGGCCCCTTCAGGGGCGTGGGTCATACCTGTGAGGGGAGACATAGACCGGGGGATGGTCGTTTTCCTGCGGAGGGGTATAGAGCGCGCAGTCCGTGGAGGCGCAGAATTCCTCATCTTCGACATAAATACATTCGGAGGACGGGTCGATTCGGCCCTCCAGATTACGACCCTGATCGGCTCCGTGGATGAGGCGGAGGCGATCGCCTATATCACTACTTCCCCGGAGGGTCTCGGCGTGAGCTGGTCAGCAGGTGCGCTCATATCGTTTGCCTGCAGCCGCATCTTCATGGCGCCAGGCACCTCGATCGGCGCTGCGGCACCCGTGTACATGACTGAAGAAGGGCCGCAGTCGGCGGGCGAAAAGACCGTGAGCGCTGTCCGCGCACAGATTGCCGCGCTTGCTGAAAAGAACGGCTACCCTGTCAACATCGCCAAAGCGATGGTAGATACAGACATAGAGATCAGGGAGGTTCGAGTGGGGGGTGAGGTTCGCGTGCTCACCGAGGACGAGACTGAGGACCTCGAGAGAGGCGGCGAAAAGCCGGAGAGGGGCAGGATCGTTTCTCAGAAGGGAAAGCTGTTAACCCTCACGGCGAAGGAGATGGAACGATACAAAGTCTCCTCCGGTACTGTAGCCAATGCAGAGGAACTACTCGATTCTCTCGGAATCGGCGGCGGCCAACAGGCTGTTACCGTCGAAAAAACGGTTGCGGACACGGCCGTCGGTATCATCACCGGCTCCGCAGTGACGAGCCTTCTTATCGTGATAGGGCTCATAGCCCTGTTTTTAGAGATCACTTCACCGGGGTTCGGCGTTCCCGGCACGGTTGCCATCGTGTGCTTCGCCGTTGTGTTTGCGAGCTACGCCCTTCTCGGCACAGTGGGAAGCATAGAGCTCATACTGTTCGTCATTGGGCTCGTGCTGCTGATCGTAGAGATATTTCTCATTCCCGGGTTCGGGGTCGTGGGAATATCTGGACTCATACTCATAGTTCTCTCGCTTATACTGTCGATGCAGGGGTTCGTCTGGCCGCAGTACAACTGGCAGTGGGCGATATTCAGAAGAAATATTCTCGTCGTGGTCTCGAGCGCGGTCGGATCTATCGCGGTCTTCGCTCTGCTGGCCTCACTCCTCCCGCAGGTAAAACTGTTCAGCAGGCTCACTCTGCAGACGGAGCAGACGGCCGATTCGGGGTATACGGTGCAGGAACTGGAAACAGAAGGCAGACTCCTTGGGAAGAGAGGAGAGGCCGTCACGACCCTGCGGCCCTCTGGAAAGGCGGAGTTCGAGGGCGAGGTTTTACCCGTGGAGACCGACGGCGAGTTTCTCACCGCCGGTGATTCAGTACAAATCATAGAGGTAAGCGGAAACAGGATCATTGTGAGGAAATGCTGATATGGCCCTTTGGGTTCTGATCTCACTGCTCGGCGTCGGGTTCATTGCCATCTTCCTCGAGCTTTTCGTACCCGCAGCTGGACTCATAGGGGCGGCGGGCATCATCTCCATGATCACGGCAACTGTCCTCTCCTACGTGTATCACGGGAGGACAGCGGGCACGGTAATGCTCGCCTGTCTTCTCCTTGGCACGCCGATCGTGCTCTGGGTCGGGCTCAAGGCGTTCCCGAGAACCTTCGTCGGTAAGAAGCTCATCCTGAAGAAGTCGTTTGACAGGGAGGAGGGGTATACCTCGTACACCAGCGAGAAGTACGATGACCTTGCCGGGAAGGAGGGGGTCGCTGTCACTACCTTGCGGCCCTCCGGGATGGTGCGCATAAACGATACGAAATACAGCGTCGTTACCGGGGGAGAACTGATCGAAAAGGGCCAGCCGGTCCGGGTGGTGAAGGTGGAAGGCTCGAGGGTCGTTGTGAGAAAGGTGTGATCGAACACTTTTTCATGTGAAACATAAGAAATTACAGCGGCAGGTCATCCGTGACGGGACGGAGGGCCCCGGTACATACAGGCATGTGTAAAAGGGCCGATCTTCTGTCAGGCGTTCCATCGAAGAATACGCGGTATCATGAGGTTTTTGCAGCGGCGCCGAAACGATGCGAAACAGCAGAATCCGGTTCCATGTATGACGGTAATAGTCTTCCGAAGAGCGGTAATGCTGCTTCCGTCATAGTGTAAAAAAAATGATGTACCGATTGAGCAGCTCATCCGCCATGCAGTGACATGGTTTCATGCGTGCCCTGCAATATATCAGTAACGAAAGGAAAACACAATGATAGCAGTACTCTACGTATTCCTCGCCATTGTGGCGATCACGTTCATCATTCTTTTCATCAAGTTTTTCGGCCTGTGGTTCAGGGCGCTTCTTTCCGGGGCCCCTGTAGGAGTCTTGAAACTCATCGGCATGTGGCTGAGGAAGGTCAGCCCGAGTGTCATCGTCGACTCGAGGATCATGCTCACCAAGGCTGGAATCCCTCTCGATACAGACCAGCTCGAAACGCACTACCTCGCGAGGGGGAACGTGCTCCGCGTGTGCATGGCTCTCGTTGCCGCAAACAAGGCGAACATCCCCCTGAACTTTCAGCGGGCAGCTGCGATCGACCTCGCCGGAAGGGACGTGCTCGACGCCGTGAAGACGAGCGTGAACCCGAAGGTTATCGACTGTCCCGACCCCAGCAAGGGCCGGCAGACGATCGATGCCGTCGCAAAGGACGGCATCCAGCTCAAGGCAAAGGCGAGGGTGACAGTCCGTGCGAACATAGAGAGGCTCGTCGGCGGCGCCACAGAGGAAACGATAATCGCCCGCGTGGGCGAGGGGATCGTTACGACGATCGGCTCATCGGCCACATATAAGGGCGTGCTGGAAAACCCCGACACTATCTCGAAGAAGGTACTGGAGAAGGGACTCGATGCGGGAACCGCCTTCGAGATCCTCTCAATAGACATCGCAGATGTGGATGTGGGGGACAATATTGGGGCGAAACTTCAGGCGGACCAGGCGGAGGCGGACAAGCGCAGGTTCCAGGCCGAGGCGGAAAAACGCAGGGCGGCTGCGAGGGCGAGAGAGCAGGAGATGCTCGCACTGGTGCAGGAGAACCGTGCAAAGGTGGTACTTGCAGAGGCCGAAATTCCCAAGGCAATGGCCGAAGCGTTCAGGAAAGGTCATCTTGGAATAATGGACTACTACCGCATGCGGAATATCCAGGCCGATACTGATATGCGGCACAATATAAGCGGGGAAAAAGAGTCGAAATCGAAAGAGGAAGAGTAGGCTTTCGCAGACAGGAGGTAGAAGATGAACGGTCTTGAGGCGATTCTCTTCGCTGTATTCATAATATTTGTTCTCATCAACCTGCTGATAAGATTCGCGGTGAGGCGGTCGAGAAGGCAGCGTGAGATAGGCGGCAGCGCTCCTGCGAAGGCAGAGGACG
>Ga0307380_10000840_pt1 | contig 46282 bp, 36 predicted proteins | sample UN3MG_FD_202239 | JGI IMG/M metagenome (GOLD analysis project Ga0307380, IMG submission 202239) | Soil microbial communities from Risofladan, Vaasa, Finland - UN-3 | ecosystem: Environmental > Terrestrial > Soil > Coastal area > Acid sulfate soil | place: Finland: Risofladan, Vaasa | collected...
ATCATTATTATAGTTTTCATAATCCAGCGTATCATTTGACCGGCTGTTAATTTCTATAATCTTTACTGGTGCAGTGGCCTCAAGAAGAACCGCCTGAATTTCATCCCATATGAATTCTTTTTCACCGAATTCTTTTTTCCAGTGCTCATACAACTTTTTTATTAATGGATTTTTGAGGGCATCAGCTACAGGTTTTGCATAGTTAAACCGAATCTGCTGGATGAGTTTCTGCAAATATTCATGCAAAATATTTCTGACCTGAGACTGGATATTTGTAAACCGGGAAATATTAACAAGCATGGAGTTGTGTTTTTTTATCTGGCCGCGAAGAAGTCTTACAGCTATTACAAGAATAAATATTAATACAGCCTGGTGCAAACTGGATGGCAGATCTGTTATTACATAATCAATTTTATGTCTGATTGGCAGCAGATCTTCGTAATCATTTATATAACGAATTATATCCAACCTGCTGTTTTCAGCGAAGATTTTTTCTGGCCCCACATAATTGTCAGGAGCATCCAAACTGACAATGAAGTCTCTTGGGAAAAGATCACCGCCCAGCATTTCTTCTTCACTGTCAGGATCAATAAATATGTTTGCAAACGGTGTTGCAGTATAGCCGACATAACAGCGTTTATGGAAAAGATTAAGCGTCTTTCTTATGAGACTGTTAATCCGTGTTGATTCATCCGGGTCTTTACTTGTGTTTATTGACGCATTATCCGCTTCATCATCGATCATTAGCATGGGATGGTGTTCAATTCCTGTATCAGTTATCGCATTATGCTCTTTCAGCCAGGCGATTAAATTCTCCAATGTATTATAATTTTTCTTTATAACCAGAATAATCGGCACATTAACATTATCCAAACCCAGACCCAGCATTTCAGCCGTTCTTTTATTAAAATCACTTGAAGTGTTTGTAAGCGTTATTGGGATATATTTATGATCATACCTGCCAACCCCGATGTATCTGTTAATATCAGGATCTGTTCTCAGCAGGCGCGAACTGTCTCTTCCCACAAAGCCCTCATCTATTCTTGCCTGTGTCTGACTTCGGAGGTTGTTCTGAGTCCCTGCAATTACAATAATCAACCTGTATCCGGCATCGGCTGCCTTGCAGATCAGCCCCGTATAATTTGCGGTTTTGCCGGACTGCACTTGGCCTACTACCATCCCTTTCCTTTCCCAGGCGCCATCTTTTAAAGGATTTTCCAGAAGCCCGAGGATCTTATCCGTAATTTGATCCAGTTTAGGGATAACTCTCAGGCCGAATCCTTTTTTCTGAAGCAGTCTTTTGTAACGGTCCCAGAAGTAAGGTTCGATTGAAACCCTAGCTGACTCCAGCCAGGGTTCAAATTCTTCCTGGATGACTGCACCGATATGCATCGTAACATCAAACTGAGCTTCAAGGTACTTCACCAGTTCATTCTTTTCGGCAGAAGTTATATTTTCACCGAACGGAGCAGAAAAAGCGTCAACTTTATCCCTTATGAACTCACGGGTAACAGATGACTCTATGGCTAATAACGCAATCATAATATCTCGAAGTTTATCTATATCACTCATCTTCTACTACCCACTTGGTTTTCAGAAACTCCATAATATAATCAAAATTATTTCTGAATGGTTCAGTCAGTTCAAACTGTTTTATTATTTCAGATTGTTCGACACCCTGCTCCTTTAATGTTCTGTAAAAAAGATCTGTAAGTTCCAGCAATTTTTCATTTTCAAGCTCGTTTTGTGTGAGGAACTCCGGTGTGCCTGATACATCTGCATAAAAAGCATCCACAGGAAACTGCCCTTCAACCAGAGTCAGAATATCAGAAAAATAAATGCGTTGGCTGTCATTAAGTTCCGAAAAATATTTTTCAAGTAATGGATGATTTCGATTAATTGAATATTTAATTTTATTGTGGCTGGCCTCTCTGAGCCATACCGTATTCAACCCCTTTTGAGTCAGGCGTCTACCTCTTTTTGTATATATTCTTGATGAGCGACCAGTAATTCTTTCAATTATTTTTTTTAGCCGCTGCCTGATAACTTCAGGTGGTCTTGCTCTCGATTTTTTCACATCAATCGCCCAGAGATGGTCCAGACTGTTAGGCAGATCTATTTTTACCCTGGCAAGCTTGGTCAGTTCTCTCTGTCTGGCGAGCCGGAACCATGTGCCTGAGATAAGTAGTCGCGCATTTCTATATACGTAAAAACCCTGACTTTTGAGATACCCGTCTTCTCCAGCATAATAATCAAAATCTTTTCGACTGATTTTGCTGTGATGAGGTAGGATATAAGGTTGGATGTATATGATTTCGCCGTGGAGATCGAGCCTTTCATCCTGTAGGTGTTGAGTGGCCGGATGTTTTGAATTGAATGGATCAAACGCTTTTAACGGGTCACCATTAATAAAAATCTTAACAGCCTTGATGCCTGGTTCTCCCGTCAAGTAACGATGAAAAACCAGCTCCATGTGTTTTCTGGCCTGATCCATTTTATCATACAGGTTCGCCTCAGTATTAGCTGAATCAGTTTTATCAATTACTCTGTCTAGCTTTTCCCACAAAACAAACGTACCAGAATCTTTTAATTTTTCAGCATACGGCTGTTTCTGAATTTCATTCTCTTCAAGTACCTCCAGAAGCCATTCATTCTTGTCGGCGACATAATCCAGATCCCAGAAGCACCCAGATGCTTTCCCGCCTTTTACAGAAACAACTGTTACCCTGCGACACTGTGAAAAAGAGGCTGTTTTCAACCCCAGACCAAATCTTCCAAGATCACTTTTGTCACGAAGATCAAGGGGGTTTATGCTTCCTATCCGCATTGCTTCAATCAATTCGTCATAAGACATGCCGGTTCCGTTATCAATTATTACAATACTGGAGAATTCATTGTCCCAGTTAAAACGAATTTCAATCGAACTGGCAAAGGCGGAAATACTGTTATCAACGATATCTGATACGGCTGCTTTAAGTGAGTAGCCGATATCACGTAACGATTCGATCAAAGATGAAGCCTTTGGTGGATTATTTATGACATTCATGTTATTTATTCAGCTTCCAATTAATTGAATTAACTTTAATTACTTGATAACAGTGAAATCCTGCTGATTTCCTGTGAGATTTTATTTATTATTTTTTTAAGTTTATCCGTATCTTTCGTTTCACATTCCCATACGATAAAGACTTCCCAGCCATTTTCTTTCAATTGCTTTAGATGCTGCTTATCTCGTTTAACTGTTTCAGCAAATTTGTTTCCCCAAAATTTTACTCTGCTTTTTGGAATATAAGCATATTTGCAGCCTTTATGTCTGTGCCAAAAGCATCCATGAACAAAAATAACTTTATTATATTTTGGCAGTACAATATCTGGTTTGCCTGGTAAATCCTTTCTGTGTAGTCTGAACCTATATCCCATTCTGTGTAGCATTGACCGGACTATAATTTCAGGCTTTGTATCTTTACCCCTGATACGGGACATATTCCAGCTTCGTCTTTCTTCACTGATTATATCCATTAATCTGTCCGGCCTGCACGTTTCAGTGTACTTAATACGATTTCAGCAATCTGTTTTGCCAGCAATGGAGGCACAGCATTGCCTACCTGTTTGTATTGTTCTGTACGATTCCCTTCAAACAAATAATTATCTGGAAATGTCTGCAGCCTTGCAGCTTCTCTAACTGTTAAACTTCTGCATTGCTCAGGCACTGGATGAATAAAATAGTGCCCATCTTTAGAAATATGCGAAGTAATAGTTGTTGCTGGCACATTCTTTCTTTGAACACGAAATCGATCCGCAAACATATTTCCTTTTAAAGCCGTTTTTACATTTTTATGCCTGGGTAATAATTCAGATGGGAAATCTTTAAGCACAGGTGATTTATTCATTATTTCTGAATAACATGAACAGAACAGATACCGTTGAATATCTGATGGCATGTGAGTTCTTGCCTGATGATTTATTACACCTTTAATATTATTATCCAGATACCATTTTTTAAACTTTGATTTATTATTTAATGCCTCTGTCGGGATAAAGTTACCACCTTTAGGCAGGGAATTATTAACCTTTAAAATCGCCATGTTAATTCTTTTTTTGACTTCTCTGTTTGAAAGATTTTTATACCACTCCTCTTTTTTTATTTTTTTAATAGTATCAATCCAGTTATTATCTTTATTATATCTATTAGAAATACCACTTCGCAGCTCAGGTAAATCTGAAAGAACATCCCACGCTCGGGTTTTGCCATCCTTTTTAGTCAGGACAGGCGAAACCGATGCAATATCTTCTCTTATACCTATTATTATTAGTCTATGCCGTGCCTGTGGAATACCATAATCTTCTGTTTTAACAATAAAATCCTGTGGCGCACAATCTTTGTCACCATTTTTTACAGGCCTTACAAGTGAAAATAATCTATATTTATTTTTTATCTTACTTGCTGAACCAATAACCGTGGACGGATTCTCAAGATCATTTAAAATAGAGTCAAATATTCGATCTTTTTTAACTCTGGCTGACAGCAGACCTTTAACATTTTCCATTACAAAAACTGCTGGCCAGTATTCTGCAATAATTCTCAGATACTGTTTATATAAATAATGTCTATCGTCATCTTCAGGTTTGTAATCTTCTTTCCCCTTGTTTCTTGAACGTCCTGCCAGTGAATATGCCTGGCAGGGAGGCCCTCCTATAAGAACCCATAGATTTGCCATATACGTTCCTGATCCGATTGCATTTGTTATCCACTCATCAATTTTTTTATCATCATTTTCATCACCAAGTGTTGCCAGTTTCACCTCTTTTCTGGCCAGCGATGCTTCATGTGCGTTTCTCTCAAACAATTTATCTCGAACAATTTTACCCTGAAGATAATTATAATAATCTTCAGGGATATTTTTGTTTTTATAACGAAATTGCCGGAAAAAGCTTCTCAGCTCCAGAGTTTTGTGCGCCACGGGATCTTTTTCAATAGAAAGCGCGATTTTAAAAGGATATCCATTTTCTGAATCCTTTAGAGCAGAAAATCCTTCACCAAGGCCTCCTGGGCCTGCAAACAAATCGATAACCGGTATTGATTGTCTGTTCTTCATTTTATTGTTTGACTTTTATAGTATTTTGATAAATTTTCAGAGACTTACAGGACGCTTCTCAGTTTATAAGTTTGTATCATCAAAAACAAAACAGCTAAATCTTTTTTTTGTACTGACCCAACTATCCTCTTTTTCGTTTACCGTACGAACTGCGCTTTTCTTTTACTGTAAAGCCAATTTTTTTCTTTGGTGTTGAGCACTTGAAAACATGGCAACACCTTGCTCAGTAAACACATAAAGCATTTTCCTGACACCGCCTCGCCCCGTTTTTTTGGATGTCACAAATTGTGATATCAAAGATTCATATTCATCTTTTGAGAGTTGGAACATAAAATCATCAGGAAATCTTTTTTTGGGGCTTACGGGATGCTCCTCAGTTTATAAGTTTGTATCGTCAAAAATAGAACAACTAAATCTTTTTTTTGTACCGACCGAACTATCTTCTTTTTGAAGCTCCCCGCCGCAAGCAACGGGGAATCTTCGACTGTAAGGAAATTTGCTATTTTTGTATTCGCTCGCTAACCCCGCCGCAAGCAGCGGGGAATGCGCTCGCTTTTGCAGTTCAACGCCGTAAAGAGTCGAAAGATCTTTATCCAGCATTATTTTTGTTCCACGGATCAGATGTATTTTACCGGCAATTGTTTCGACAGATACAATATCAGACATAATAAATCCTTTTTATCAAAATTTTAACTCTTTGGGAGCACATTTTGTGACCATAAAGATTGATTTTTTTCTTTAAAACCATTTGATATTATTGGAGGTGCCAATTTGGCGCCTCCAATACTCCAATTCCTTTTTTAGTTCATAGTTTGAAGCTTCCCCGCCAAGCAGCGGTAAATGCGCTCGCTATTGCGGTTCAAGCCCAGGCCAGCATAAGCAAAAAGCCCCATCCTTCATGTCGATGAAGAAATGGGGCTTTATTTTTTTGTAAACCAAGGGTTGGTCACCTGATCCTCCTGTTTGAGGTTCAAAAAACAGACCGAAATTAATTTAAAATAGTTTATATTGAGTGGATATACAAGTCAATTTAATTTGTTATCTTTTCGATGGGTTATCACTGTTAAACGCTTACGTCTTGACAAAGAAATCATCCGCATGATATTAAAATTAATGAGCGATCGTTCAGAAAGGGTTTCTATTAATCACAATGGTTGTCATTATGCATAACCCACAAAAATCACACGATATTCCAACTCATATCAAAAATCCTGATCTTGTCAGGCGTCGGCGACGCTTGATTATAGATGCAGCTGTGCAACTTTTTATTGAAAATGGTTTTCACAAAACTACTACCAGACAGATAGCCAAAGCCGCGGGGCTGTCCATTGGCTCATTATATGAATATGTAGCTTCCAAAGAGGATGTTCTATACCTTGTATGCGATTCAATACATGCCGAGGTTGAACGCGGAATGTCCGATGCTGTGGATAGAACTACAGGAGGAAAAAATGTTCTGGCAGAGGTAATCCGTGAATATTTCATGGTTTGTCACAGAATGAGTGATTTTATCCTCCTTATATATCAGGAAACACGATCGCTGCCGTCCCAGTGGCAAAAAAAGGTGCTTGAAAACGAACTCCGTATCACCGGTCTTTTTATAAAAGTATTAGGAAGCCTTATCTCTTCCAAAAAATTGCCGTATATAGATGAACACTCAATCGAACTTGTCGCTCACAATATCTCTGTTTTAGGGCATATGTGGACTTTCCGGCGCTGGTTTCTTGCAAACCACTACAGTCTTGAAGATTATATTGAGCTTCAAACAAAATTTATCCTCGCACTATTTACGCAAAAAAACAAAACCTGTATCCAGGCACAGGAGGAAGCATGACCGCTGAAGTTAAAGCATACAGGCCCAAACACAATATAAGGATGATAACCGCCACAGCGCTTTTTGATGGTCATGACGCATCAATAAACATAATACGCAGAATACTTCAGAACACAGGCGTTGAAGTCATACATTTAGGGCATAACAGGTCGGCCGGTGATGTTGTTGATGCCGCAATCGCGGAAGATGTGCAGGGAATAGCCGTTTCAAGTTATCAGGGCGGTCATGTGGAATACTTCAAATATATGGTGGATCTTTTAAAGGAAAAAAAGTCTTCGCATATCAAGATCTTTGGCGGCGGCGGCGGCGTAATAGTGCCGGAAGAGATCAAAGAACTTGAGGCATATGGTGTTACTAAAATATATTCTCCTGAAGACGGGGCATCCATGGGGCTTCAGGGTATGATTAACCATATGGTCAAAAAGGTTGATTTTTCGATAGTCAAAGATAACTTTGACCTTAGCAAGCTGTCTTCCGACAACCCAGTAATGATCGCAAACCTGATTACATCCATTGAACAGGCAAAACCTCGGGGAAACACGCAGTTTGGCGGATTAAAATCATGGCTCGCAAAAAATGTGGACAAGCACAAAACATGTGTAATCGGCATTACAGGAACCGGCGGTTCCGGAAAATCATCTTTGACAGACGAACTGGTTCTCCGCATTCTGCATGATCTGACAAAAGTACGGGTAGCGATTTTAAGCTGCGATCCTTCACGCAGGAAAACCGGAGGGGCCCTTTTAGGAGATAGAATACGCATGAACGCCATCAGCGACCCAAGGGTTTATATGCGTTCCTTTGCCACCCGCCGATCAAACGCAGAAATCACCGATGCCCTGCCCGAAGCCATAGATGTTGTAAAAGCAGCCGGTTTTGACCTTATAATAGTGGAAACAGCGGGCATAGGGCAGGGGGATTCAAAAATTACCGATCTTGTGGATGTCTCCATATATGTAATGACCAGTGAGTTTGGCTCGGCTTCCCAGTTAGAAAAAATTGATATGCTCGATTATGCCGATCTTGTTGTCGTTAATAAATATGAAAAAATGGGCGGTGAAGATGCTGTGCGTGACGTTCGAAAGCAATTGCAGCGCAATCGGAATGCATGGGATAAATTGCCGGAAGATATGCCGGTTTTCGGAACAATAGCTTCCAGGTTCAATGATGATGGAGTCACAGCTCTTTATTGTTCAATTCTTAAAACAATAGCCGACAAAACCGGCATAAAATTCAATTCCGGTCTCAAGAAACCCGAAACAAAAACATCAAGCTCCAAAACTATTATTATCCCGACCGAGCGCACACGCTATCTATCGGAAATCGCCGATACGGTCAGAATGTATCAAAGTAAAACAATTGAGCAGGCAGATACTTTGAGAAAGGTCTGGCATCTGGAAGAAACATCAAAGAAGATATCTGCCGATACGCAGGATCAGGAAACTTCAAATCTGGTTTCCCGTCTTAAGAAAGAAATTGCAAAAGCTAAAAAAGGGCTGGACAAAGACACGGTAAAACACATGAACGAATGGGAAAACATAAAAAAAACTTACGGCAAAGATGAATTTGTATATCATGTCCGTAACCATGAGTTCAGGGTTCCCCTGTTTTTTGATTCTTTAGCCCATACAAAGATACCTAAAATTGCCCTGCCTAAGTTCAAAGATCCCGGAGAAATATACTCATGGCTCAGAGAAGAAAATGTGCCGGGCCATTTCCCATATACCGCTGGCGTATTCCCTCTTAAGCGGACAGACGAAGAACCGACACGCATGTTTGCCGGAGAAGGCGATCCAGCCAAGACTAACACCAGATTCAAGCTTTTGTCTGCCGACTATAAAGCAAAGCGTTTGTCAACCGCCTTTGATTCCGTCACATTATACGGATACGATCCTGACAGGCGCCCTGATATTTATGGCAAAGTAGGCAATTCCGGCGTAAGCATCTGCACCTTAGACGATGTAAAAACACTTTATAAAGGTTTTGATCTGTGCGCACCAAACACATCTGTTTCAATGACTATTAACGGGCCTGCTCCAATTATTCTCGCCATGTTTTTAAATGCAGCCATAGACCAGCAGGTCGATAAGTTCAAAGCAGAAAAAGGGGGGAACCCGACAAAGAAGCAGATGGACAAAATTCGCGTTGATGTGTTATCCTGCATCCGTGGAACAGTACAGGCCGATATTTTAAAGGAAGACCAGGGCCAGAACACCTGCATATTGTCCATAGAGTTTGCCCTGAAGATGATGGGAGATATCCAGGAATTCTTCATAAAAAACAATGTTAAAAATTTCTACTCTGTTTCCATATCCGGCTATCATATTGCAGAGGCAGGTTCAAACCCTATCACACAGCTTGCGTTAACACTTGCCAACGGATTTACATATGTTGAGTATTACCTGTCCAGGGGAATGCCGGTTGACAGCTTTGCGCCAAACCTGTCATTCTTTTTTTCAAACGGAATGGATCCCGAATATACGGTAATCGGCAGGGTGGCAAGGCGGATTTGGTCAATTGCCATGAGGGAAAAGTACGGCGCATCAGAACGATCACAGATGCTGAAATACCATATCCAGACATCAGGCCGCTCCCTGCACAGCCAGGATATTCAGTTTAATGATATCAGAACAACCCTCCAGGCTCTCTGCGCTATTTACGATAACTGCAACAGCCTCCATACCAACGCATTTGATGAAGCAATTACCACCCCGAGCAGCGAGTCTGTCAGGCGGGCTCTTGCCATCCAGCTTATTATCAATAGAGAATGGGGCCTGTCCAAGAATGAAAACACTAACCAGGGCAGCTTTATAGTGGAAGAGCTGACACAACTGGTTGAAGATGCTGTTCTTGCCGAGTTTGACCGTATTACCAAGCGTGGAGGGGTGCTTGGCGCAATGGAAACAGGCTACCAGCGAAGCAAAATTCAAGATGAGTCAATGTACTATGAAATGTTGAAGCATACCGGAGAACTTCCCATAATCGGCGTTAACACATTCCGGGAAAAGGATTCCGGCCTGGAAGAATTAACTTCCAGCGTTGAGCTGTCCAGGGCAACTAAACAGGAAAAGGAATCACAGATTGCGCGTCTTGCGGAATTTAAAAAACACAGCAGCAAAAAGGCTCCGGCAGCGCTCAAACGTCTTCAAAAAACAGCACTGTCCGGTGAAAATATATTTGATGAACTGATGAACGCTGCCAGGGTATGCAGCCTTGGACAGATAACCCAGGCATTGTATAATGTCGGGGGGCAGTACAGAAGAAATATGTGAAATAAAGGAGAAAAAACATATGAAAGAAGCAGTCATTGTAAGCGCTGTGCGCACGCCGTTGGGCAACTTTAATGGCGCATTAAAGGAGATTGGAGCGACAAAACTCGGCGCTATTGTTATTGAAGAGGCTGTCAAGAGAGCCGGAATTAAAAAAGATGAGGTTAATGAGGTTATCATGGGGATGGTGCTTCCATGCGGCTACGGCCAGAATCCTGCCAGGCAGGCAGCAGTTCAGGCTGGCATGCCGTGGGAAGTGGAATGTTTTACAGTCAACAAAGTCTGCGGTTCTGCCTTAAAATCTGTAATGCTTGCGGCTCAGGCGATTCAGACAGGCGATGCGGATGTTGTGGTTGCGGGTGGGATGGAAAACATGAGCATGGCTCCGTATTATCTTGAAAAAGCCCGGTCCGGGTATCGCATGGGCCCCGGCATTCTACAGGATCACATGGTTCATGATGGTCTTTGGGATATTGTGAACGATTTTCATATGGGAATTTCAAATGAACTTTGTTCGGAAAAATATAATGTCAGCCGTGAAGACCAGGATAGATACGCTGCCCAGTCGTATCAAAGAGCCATTGCTGCTATCAATTCCGGCAGGTTCAAAGACGAAATTGTTCCTGTGGAGATTCCACAGCGAAAGGGTGATCCCGTCATTTTTAGCCAGGATGAATGCCCCAGAGAAACCGGTTATGAATCGCTGTCAAAGATGAATAGCGCTTTTAAAAAAGGCGGTGTCGGCACAGCCGGTAACGCATCGATTATAAGCGACGGAGCAGCAGCGGTTGTTGTAATGTCAAAAGACAGGGCAAAAGAGCTTGGTTGTGATATAATTGCGACAATAGGCGCCCAGGCATCTTTTGGTCTGGACATGAAATATGTTCTGGTTGCTCCCATATGGGCAATTCCAAAATGCCTGAAAAAAGAAGGCCTTGATAAAAACAATATTGACCTTTACGAAATAAACGAAGCATTCAGCGGTTCCACGGTGGCAATATTGAACGAACTTGAACTTGATCCCGGCGTTGTCAATGTAAATGGCGGCAGTGTTGCCTTGGGTCACCCCATCGGCGCAAGCGGCTGCCGCTTGCTTGTAACCCTGCTGCATGAAATGATAAAGCAGAATAAAAACACCGGGCTTGTTTCTCTCTGCCTTGGCGGTGGAGAAGCCGTAGCGATGATTGTTAAAAGACAAAGGAGTCCGTTATGAATATTAAAACTATCGGCGTTATAGGCGCGGGTCAAATGGGGAGCGGCATTGCTCAGGTCGCGGCGATGAATGGTTTTAATGTTATTATTAATGACATTAAAACAGAATTTATTGATCGCGGGCTTGCGACTATTAAAAAAATTTTAAGCCGGAATGTTGACAAGGGGCGAATGACCGCCGATGAGAAGGAAGCTGTTTTAGGACGTATCAAGACCTGCGTAGAGTTAAAGGAAATGGAAACTGCCGACTTTGTTGTTGAGGCTGCCACTGAAAATGAATTGCTTAAGTTTCAGATTTTTCAAAATCTGGATAAAATTTGTGCGCCTGATGTTATACTCGCAACTAATACCTCCTCTATTCCCATAGGCCGGATTGCGGCACAGACAAAACGGCCGGAGAAAATAATAGGCATGCATTTTATGAATCCTGTGCCGATTATGAAGCTGGTTGAAATCATACGTGGACTGGCGACTTCTGAAGAAACATTTAAAACAACCTGGAATCTGGCTGAAAAATTCGGCAAAACTCCGGCCGAGTCAAACGATTATCCGGGTTTTATTGCCAATAGAATCCTCATGCCGATGATTAACGAAGCTGTCTTCTGTCTGTATCATGGGGTTGGAACCAGAGAAGATATTGACACTGTAATGAAACTTGGAATGAATCATCCAATGGGGCCCCTGGCTCTGGCTGATCTTATTGGGCTGGACACGTGTCTTGCCATAATGGAAACACTTTATAATGGATTTAAAGATTCAAAGTACCGTCCCTGCCCGCTGCTCAGAAAATATGTTGAGGCCGGATGGCTTGGCAGAAAAACAGGACGCGGGTTCTACGAGTATAAATAAGGAGATATTATGCCAATAAAAAAGGCTGATACGGTTATTCCGGTAGGGAAAAAAATAAAGAAGGCCCGGACGGCAAAAAAGATTACCCTTGATTTTGTTGCCAATGAAACCGGATGTTCCGTCGATTACCTCAAAAAGCTGGAAGCCGGCAAGGTGATTCCTCCTGTCGGCACTATTCTGCGGATCGCACGAACTTTACAAATCGATTCAGGGTTTTTATTAAAGGAGCAGGAAGATAAATTAAAGAAACGGGTAAAGGCATATGGCAAACGAACGGATAATTATGCTTATACGACCCTGACACCAGGCGCTGAAAATAAGCACCTGAAAGCTTTTCGGGTTATTATTGACGCAATGCAGAATCATAAGGGAGTAGAATATCAGCATGAGGGGGAAGAGTTTGTTTATGTGCTGTCAGGTAAAATCGAAGTTATAGTCGGAGAAAATGTCAACACGCTAAGTAAAAATGATTCACTCCACTTTAACTCTGGAATAAAACATATGTTAAGAAATATCGGGAAGAAAGATGCGGAGCTTATAGTTGTTATCTACGGGCAGTAAAAATGAATTGTTAATTTTAAATGTTCAATTTTCAATTAAAGTCGGTTTTGCACCACAGAGCTCACAGATATCACAGAGGGAATTTTGCAATTTAAAATAATTGTAACTATTCAGCCACAGATTTACACAGATGAACGCAGATAGGTTTAAATACAAGTAACCGTTCAAAGTTAAACTGAATTGGCCGCTACGCGGCAGGAAGCAAGATTTTACTGAACTTAAAAGCAAAAAGATGAAGAACATCGCAAAGCAATTAACCCTTGAACTGTGAACGGTTACAGAATTATAAAAAAAACATCCGTGATAATCAGCGTAGATCGGTGGCTGAGTAATTACAAATAGTTATCTGTGTGTGATCTGTGGGAAATTATATTTTTTACGAGAAAGGCGAAAATTCCATGTCATTTCAACTTACAGAAGATCAACTAATGATCCAGACTATGGTCAGGGATTTTTCAAGAAATGTTGTACGCCCTACAGCTATGAAGCGAGACCAGACCAAAGAGTTTCCTGCTGAAAACCTGAAGCAGATGGGAGAGCTGGGACTCATGGGGATGATGATACCTCCCGAGTATAACGGTGCAGGCACAGACACCGTAGCTTATGTGCTGGCCCTTTCAGAGATAGCCTATTCATGCGCATCAACAGCGGTTGTGATGTCTGTGCAAAACTCCATTGTCTGTGAAAGCATATATAAATTCGGAACCAAAGACCAGAAAGAAAGATTTTTAAAACCGCTTGCAGCCGGTAAAATCATAGGCGCCTTTGCCCTTACCGAACCAAACGCAGGTTCCGATCCTGCCGGTCAGAAAACAAATGCCGTGCGTGACGGTGATTTTTATATTTTAAACGGAACAAAACGTTTTATTACTTCCGGCAAGAATTCCGGAGTTGTCATTGTTACGGCGGTTACCGATGCAAGTAAACAGCACAAGGGTATAAGCGCATTTCTGGTAAAAAAGGAAACCCCGGGGTTAATCGTCGGCAAAACGGAAAACAAAATGGGGCTGTGCGCCTCTGATACAACCGATCTTATATTCGAAGATTGCCGCGTACCCGCTAAAGACATGCTTGGTAAAGAAGGAGAAGGTTTTAGGATAGCCATGACAGGTCTTGACGGCGGACGCATAGGAATTGCCGCGCAGTCTGTCGGCGTAGCCCAGGCTGCTTTAGATGCAGCGGTGCAATATTCAAAAGAAAGGGAGCAGTTCGGCCGGCCGATTTCCAAATTCCAGGGGCTGCGATGGATGATTGCAGATATGGCCACGGAAATCGAGGCTGCAAGGCAACTCATGTTTTCCGCCGCTTCAATGAAGGACAGGGGCGAAAATTATACGGCCCAGGCTTCTATGGCAAAACTTTTTGCATCTGAAATGGTAAACCGCGTTACCGCAAAGGCGCTCCAAATTCACGGTGGTTATGGGTATATTAAGGAATATCCTGTGGAGAGATTTTACAGGGATGCGCGTGTTTTTACCATTTACGAGGGCACTTCGGAAATACAGAGGATAGTTATCTCAAACCACATTTTAAAGGATAAGCGCCGACCATAACAGTTAAGGTTGATAGCGGTTTATTCCTTAAATACTTTAGCTGCCAGACCTATATCTTCCGGGCAGAACACAAAAAGGCATTTTGCTTCCGGAGATGAGACTGAGCCGTAAACATAGTTGATATTAATTCCCTCTTCTCCTAATTTCACAGCCATCCTGGCAAGAGCGCCCGGGATGTTTTCGAGTTCAACTGCAATCACAGGCATAATATCAAAAACATACTCGTTTTTTGATAACAGGTCTATTGCTTTGTCTGTCTGGTCAACTAAAAAGCGTATCAGCGCAAACTGGGCAGAGTCCTTTCTCATCGAGTTATAGCTCGCAACTGAAGCGATTCTCTTTAATGATTTTCCTCTTGCCTGAAAAAGTTCCTTCACATAACTTGACGCATCCTGTATAGTGAGGGCATCAATATTGATCCCGTCCTTTGCAAGCAACAATGATAGTTTCCCTAATTCACCTGGAACATTCTTTAGAAAAAGTGATATCTCTGTTCTAACCATCTTTTTACTCCCGCATGTCTCCATACAGCTCTTTTATTTTGGCTCTGTCTAATGATCCGTCTTCAAGTACAGGCAAATCCGACACAAATTCAACATATTGAGGCTTTTTGTAACTTGCTATGCGCTTGCCCACAAAACTAATAATATCCTGCCGGTCAAGGGTCTTGCCTTTTTTTAACAAACAGACAGCCTTTATTCCTTCTTTCCATTTGGGATCAGGCACTCCGAAAACAACCGTTTTCTCAACGTCCGGATGCTGGAGAATTACCTTTTCCACCTCATAAGGATAGACATTTTCACCACCGGGCTTAATAAGCTCCTTGTCTGGTGTTCGACCCATATACCATAAAAAGCCATCCTCATCAAAACGACCCAGATCTCCTGTGTGATGACACCCTTCACGAAAGACATGTTCATTTACCTTGGGAAGATTCCAATAGCCCTTGAAAACCATAGGACCTTTTACAGTGATTTCGCCTGTCTGGCCTGTTGATAGGGGGTTATCATAATTATCCACCACCCTTACCTCAGTTAGCTGTAACATCTTTCCTGCTGAACCCGGACTGTCGTTGTATGGACCAAGAGTTGCCAGGCAGGATGTTTCTGTCTGTCCGTACAGACAGTAAAAAGTGCCGCCCGTTATTTTCTGATATTTTTCTATGGTTTCAGGCGTATCTATCCCTAATATTTTTTTCAGGGTTTTTATGTTTTTCCCTGTTTTCTCATGCTCCTCAAGAATAGACGAAAGAATTGGGGTAAAATCGAACAGTACCGAAACCTTTTTATCATCAATAAGTTCTACTGCCTTTTCAGGTTCAAATTTACTCATGTTTATATTTAAGGCACCTGCTTGAAAACTGCCTGTTGCCGTAAAAAGACCAGCTGTATGGAAAAGGGGCAACAAATTTAAATGCACATCTTTATGCGTTAAGTTTAAATTATAATTTAAATGAAAATTTGAGCATAAAAGATTTCCATGGCTCAATAAAGCCCCCCTGGGCCTTCCACCCACGGCCGCGGTATGAATTATTACAAAGCCATCATCTGATGAAATATCCACCTGTTTGAAATCTCCCTGATTATCCATCAGCAATTCAAAGTCAAGAAATCCACCTCCACCTGGTTTAAGATTATAATATTTCTTCACCGAATGCAGCCTGTCTTTCATCCCCTCGATTAATTCCTGATATTCTTTGTCAACAAAAAAAACATTTGGCTCGCAATCATTCAGATTAAAACACACTTCATCAGCAGACAGTCTCCAGTTAATCGGCAGCACGATTGCACCTGTTGCAGCAGCAGCTCCATACAAGAGAAAATATTCAAGGCTGTTTTTCCCCAAAACTGCTATTCGATCTGTTTTTTGAATACCGGCTTCCTGCAAACCGCACGCAAGCATATCCACCCTTTCCTTGTACCAGGCAAATGTTAAAGTTCTATTATCATCAACCTCGAACCATGCGGGTCTGTCACCGAAACAGACGGCATTGCGGCTGATCAGATCATAAATTGTAAAATCATAAAGTGCCATAAGAAACTAACCTCATTTGCTAAAAAAACAAATTTACCACAGAGAACACAGAGGGGAACAACTAAACAAAATCTTCTCTGTGAACTCTGTGGTTAAAAACAAACTTTAAGTAGAACAGATTAACTATTTTGGGAATATGCCGCTAAAGGCAGCAACCTTGATCAAATCGTCTGCCTTGAAAACAGCGGATCCTTCCTTCACGCTGATCGGAAAGGCAAATTCAGGAACTCCAACCCACCACTTTTCAAGTTGGTCAAATGCTCCCACTCCCTTTTCCTTGAGCTTGAACCCACCTGTAACAAGCAGACTCAGCAAAGACTGCCTTCCGTCAAACATTCCATGAACTCTTAACTGGTTTGTCTTTCCGGCAGGTATCCACTGAGTTTCCATGGAGATGAGTGAGTTAAGATCAAACTCCTCAAAAGCAACCGTAAATTTTACACTATCCATTAAAATTGGATAGGAATTTGGGTTTTGAATGTCGAACACAAAGGCAAGATCAAGAGGGGCTCCGTAGTCACCAGCCGTTCCCTTGGTTGGCGCAACTTTGCTCGAAAAATACCACCATCCCCAGTAATGAGCCACTTCTACAGATTTCAGTGTAACTATAGGAGCCTTAAAGTTCTGCTCAGTCGGCCCAGGAGCCTTTGTTTCAGTAGTACAGGCCGGCAATAAAGCGGCTATAAAAACAAAACTACAACATATTAATATAATGAATTTATTACGCATTTTTTAGCCTCCAATCTATGTAAGCCATCTTTTCCTTCGCTTATAGTGCTTAACATCACGAAAGCTTTTTCTGCCTCCATGATCCTTCATGCCAAGATAGAAGTCCTTTATATCAGGATTCTGTCGAAGCTTTTCCGCTGAATCATTCATGACTATTCTGCCGTTCTCCATCACATAGGCAAAAGGAGCAACATTTAAGGCCAGTTTGGCATTTTGTTCCACCAAAAGGATCGAAATCTTCTCCTCTTGATTAAGCCGGGAAATAATATTGAAAATTTCATGAATAAGAAGAGGTGCAAGACCCATGGAAGGCTCATCTAACAGGATCAGCTTAGGGCTGGTCATCAAGGCTCGCCCTACAACCGTCATCTGCTGCTCTCCACCGCTGATAAATCCGGCGATTTCGCTTCGCTTTTCCTTAAGCCTTGGGAAATAGTTATATACCATCTCCAGCCCTTCCTTGATGGATCTGCCCCCCTTCTTTTTTATGTGGGCGCCCACCTTCAGGTTCTGTTCAACCGTAAGATGTTCAAACACTCTGCGCCCTTCAATTACCTGAACTATCCCCATTTTGGCGATTTTCTCAGCACGTCTCCTGTCAATGCGTTCTCCCATGAATTCAATGGAACCGTCTGTAACCTTGCCGTCTTCATGTTTCAACAAGCCTGAAACAGCCTTCAAGGTCGTGCTCTTGCCGGCTCCATTGGCGCCGAGGAGGGCAACAATACCACCTTTGGGAACCTCGATGGAAACGCCCTTTATAACCAGTATTACTTCATGGTATTTAACTTCAATATTATTGATCTTTAAGATCATTTCATCCTGAGACAAAACCTTAAGACCTCCCTTGAAAACCTGTCGATAATGTTACCATCCTAACCACTCGTTCTCCCACTTATCCGGCCATCTCTTTTTCAGGTCCACTTCGGCAAGCAGGGTGAACTTGCCATCTTTCCACTCATAGATCTTTGCCTGGCTTTGCGACCTGTGATCTTTTTCTTTAAAAGTTACAGGCGCTATGCCTAACCCGATTTCATAGTTAACCATGGTTTCAAAACCGTTTTTCAAAATAGATTCACCGCTTAAACCGCCGGCTTTATCCGCACGTTTTAAAGCCTCTGAAAGTCCTAATACGCTTGCCCATCCCTGCACCGTATGGATGGTTCTTTTTTCAAGCGGAATTCCCGGGTTATATTTTTCAGCATATTCTATAACCTTGTCCATTAAAGGAGCATCCTGGCCGAAAAAAGCCCATGGAGCGCATCCTATTGCCCCCTCTGCTGCTGCTCCTGCCAGCTTTGGAAGGTTCTCGTCATAGCCCCAGCACTTGATGATATGATCCGCTCCTAATTTCAGCGCATATGCATCACGCATAGTAGCGGCAACAGACATAACCGTATTTGTGTGCAAAACCACATCCGGCTTGAATTCTTTCAGGGCAAGAATCTGGCTCTTTGTGTCAATGGCAAAAAGGGATACGTCCTGATCCGGACCGATTTCAAATCCAAGCAGCTCTGCCTGATTTTTGTATGCCTTGATCGATGCGCTGCTGAAAGCTGAAGCAAACATATAGCAGGCGGCAATCCTGGGCTTTCGCTTGCCATAATCAGGATTTTTTGGCCACTTTGTGTCAAACCAGGCTGTTATTAATCCACGCGCCTGGGTTGAATAATCTGTTGCAAAGAAAAGGTTATACGGTGTCTTGGCTGTATCACACAGGTGCCCGGAGTAAGAAGCCGATACATAAGGCATCTTGTCTCTGGCAACAGTAGGAGCCAACGCCTCTGTGTCCCCTGTACCCCATCCAAGAATAGCAACGCATTTCAATTGCTTAAACAGGTTATACTTTGTGAGCGCTTCGGGAATACGATAACCATAATCAAACTGGTGCAGCTTGATTAGTTTTCCGTTGATTCCGCCACTTTCATTAATATAATGAACGGCTTCGGCAATTCCTAAGGCATAGTCCTTGCCAACATCTGAGGTTGCGCCGGTCATATCATTTAATGACCCAATCTGGATTTCCTCGGCAGCAAGCTTTGCTTTCTCTTTTTTCTCGGGTTTTTCACCACAGGCATAAATGGAGAAAATTCCCGCTATAAGAGCCAGCGACATCAAAAACACTAAAATTCTCGACTTCATAGTTCCCCCTTTCGTTAATCTCTTTAATATGAAAACGGCCACAAATTAAAATAATTTTTAATCTGCCACCAACGATAGGCAAGGCCATTGGGTTCAAACATAAGAAACAGACAAATCGCCAGACCAAAGGCAGCCTCTTTGATAAACAAAAAGTCCATTAAAAGCTTCGGGTAGGTATCAGCCAGCGGCATAACAGCAAGCTGCAACAATTCCATTACCACCACCATAAATATGGCGCCGAATATTGTGCCATGTATGGAGCTTACACCGCCGATAAGAATCACACCAACAAGCGAGAGAGATAGAAACCACGGAAAGTGCTCCGGACTGATGGCTGCAAGATTGCTTATCCAGAACGCTCCTGTTATGCCGGCGATAAATCCTGCGACAAAAAAAGCAAACAGCTTGTATTTGACAACATTAATTCCCATAACCTCGGCTGAAATATCATTGTCCCTGATAGCCACCCATGCCCTGCCGACCCTTGACCGCATGAGGTTGGCTATGACAACGCAAAAAACAATAACCAGCATAATCATCAAATAATAGACTTTGAGATCACTGTCAATAACCCACGGCCCCAGCTTTATAGTCCCCGCAGGTAGGGAAAAGGCCTGGCCGCGACCGCCTATCTGGCTGACATATTGTGTAAGCAGAAAATCTACGGTAATAAACTGGGCGGCCATTGTAGTTAAGATCAGATAAAACCCTTTTACTCTGGCGGAAGGGAGCCCGAAAAATACGCTCCAGAGACCGGCAGCGATTCCGGCAACAAGAACACTTATAGGATATGCAATACCCCAATCCAGCATGAATTGCGGCCAGGGAAACTCCAGTATGAGCAAAGTACTCACGTATGCTCCCACTGCAATGAATGCTCCGTGGCCCAGGGTCAACTGTCCGCAATAACCGATTAGAAGCTGAACCCCTAAAGCTCCCAGAATCGTATAGCCAACCATATTACAAATGCTGATCCAGTAATCATTTGCCACCAGAGGAATAAATACAAACAAACAAAGAAACAAACAAATCATCTTACCTTTAATAAACTTTGTCTGCCACCATGCATGCTCCTGAGCATAGGTTTGATGGTAATCACCGCAAGGAAGGAAGGTTGTCGACATATAATTTACTCCGTTTTAAACTCGTTCAATACGCTCCCAGCCCCACAAACCATGGGGCTTAAAGAGTAAAAAGATTGCCATAAAAGCAAAAGGAGCTACCTCTTTTACAGCGCCCGGAAAGAATCTATCCAGATAGACACCGGTAAAATTCTGCAATATTCCAATGGCAATACCTCCGACAATGGCGCCTGGTACGGAATTAAGCCCGCCCAGCACCACAGCGGGCAAGACCAGCAGCCCAAGGTAGCCTACCGATATGTTAAGCCCATTGATATTTCCTAAAAGAGTGCCTCCTACACCGGCAGCCATAAAGGCAATAGCCCAGGCAGCAGCATAAACAAAACGGGCACTCACCCCGATGGACAGAGCCGCCATCTCATCATCGGCCGTGGCCTGCATTGCAAGGCCCCAGCGGGTATATTTAAAGAAACATACAAAAATTACCAGCAAAATAATAGCTGCCACAAAGCTCCATAAATAGACCTCGCTGATTGAAATCATCCCAATGGTAATCGGCTCTATTGAAAAAACAGGCGGATTAAATACCCTTGTGTCTGTCCCCCATATTAATTCAATAGTCCCCCTGAAGAAAAAGGAAAGCCCTACCGTAACCATAATAACCGCCAGAACAGGCTCTCCTATTAATTTGTCTAAAAAGACCCTTTCCGTCAAAATGCCAAGCAATAAGCCGATGATAAGAGAAACTAATAATGCCAAAAGAAAGGGCAGGCCCATGGAATAAAATGTTAGAGAAATATAGGCGCCGATAAGGGTCATTTCCCCCATTGCAAGATTCAACACGCCCGAGCATTTATATATAAGCACCCAGCCGATAGCTACGAGCGCATAAATTCCACCCACCATAATACCGTTGGTCAGGGCCATCAAAAACAATTCCATTGGGTTTTCTCCTTCTTCCTGTCTGAAGCACACTTATATTTTCCGAATGTGCAAATCAGCCTTAATATAGGCTTTTCTCCCGTCTTCGTAGCTTATGGTAGTATCGATATGAACCATATCCGCTTCAGAATATAGAGCATCCACAATCTGTTGATATCTGTTTAGTACAAATGCGCGGCGCAATTTCCGGGTTCTGGTAAGCTCATCATCATCCGCGTCAAGTTCCTTATATAAATTGATAAATTTTCTGATCTTTGCCAGTTCAGGAAGGTCTTTGTTGGCCTGCCGGATCTGTTTTTCAACAAGATCATAGACTTGCGGTTTTTGAGAAAGTTCAGGATAGCTTGTGTAAGTAAGCTTTTTTTCATCTGCCCAATTTCCTACTACCGAATAATCAATACAGATAACCGCCGTTAAATAGTCAAAGCTGTCTCCGATCACCCAGGAATCCTTTACATACGGGCTGAATTTTAAGCGGGTTTCCAGATACTGAGGAGCAAACGGCCTGCCGTCTTTTAAAGTCATGACATCTTTTGAACGGTCAAAGACAACCAGGTGGCCGTCATCATCTATAAAACCCCTGTCTCCTGAATATAGCCAGCCATCAATCAGGGTTTTTTCCGTAGCTTCGGGATTCTTATAATACCCCTGGAAAACTGACGGGCTTTTAGTAATGATTTCACCGTCCTTTGTAATTTTTACCTCTGTTTCCGGGATAGGAGTGCCTACTGTGTCAAACTTGATGTCTCCGCTTCTATGGACTACCGAAATGCCGGCGACTTCAGTCTGCCCGTAAATCTGTTTCAGGTTCACACCAAGAGCATGAAAGAAACGGAAGTGATCAGGTCCCATGGCAGCGCCGCCTGTATAAGCATTGCGAATACGGGAAAGCCCGAGATTGTCCTTCAACTTTTTTTGCACTCCGATATAGGCCAGCCCATGGAGAAGCCTCCAGTAAAACGGTATCGGTTTTTTCTCAAATTTCAGATCTGCCACATGATAACCGATCTTTGCCGCAAGCTCGTAGCACTTCCTCTTAATCCATGTGGAATCTAAATACTTGACCTGAACCGTTCGTGTCATCTGTTCATACATCCTGGGTGGTGCAAACATAACATGGGGTCCGATCTCTCTGATATTTGCCTGAGAGGTTTCAGATGATTCGGGAAAATTAAGAGTGAATCCGATCTGAAGGCCGCATGAAATAGACATCATCTGTTCGCCGATCCATGCAAAGGGAAGATAAGAAACATAATCATCGGTCTCAAGACATGGATCAACCGCCATGAGATTCTTTCCCATTGTCAACATGTTATAATGAGACAGCAAAGCGCCCTTGGGAAGCGCCGTAGTGCCTGAAGTATAAAAAAGAAGAGCTGTCTCGTCGCCATGCCCCTTCAAGATTATCTCCTCAAAAAGATGGGGCTGTTTTTGATCTAACTCTCTGCCTAACCGCTGTAGATCTTTAAAGCTTATCAGATAATCCTGCTCGTAATCTCGCATCCCTTTTGGATCATCCCAGATAATCTTTTCCAGTTTTGGGCATTCATCAAATATGGAAAGAGCTTTATCAACCTCTTCCTGACTTTCACAAAATATAAACCTGGTGTCTGAATTATTAACAATGTATTTGACCTCATCTATAAGACACTCCTGAAACAACCAGACACCTATTCCTCTTGCGCACATGGTGGCCATCTCAGCCCATAAGCCTTCAGGACGGTTGGTGCCGATCATGCAAATCTTGTCCTGGTTCTTAAGACCTATACTGATCAGGCCAAGAGCCAGGTGTTTAACATTTTCAAGATAATCGTGCCACGTGATAGGTCGCCAGATGCCGAACTCCTTTTCCCGCATGGCAATAGTATTCTTGCCGAATTTTTCGGCCTGCTTAAGAAAAAGCTTGGGAATCGTCAGGGTTTTGGGAATTTCCATACCCTGGTTCGCCTTGCTTTCGCCTTTTTTACGCCCTTGTTGCATATAGATCCTCATCACCCAGATAAGCCTTTATTACCTCTGGATTATTCTGAACCTCTTCAGGTTTGCCATCAAGTATAGAGTTGCCGAAATTAATCGCTAAAACATGATCGGAAAGGTCCATGACCACACCCATGTCATGTTCTACTAAAAGGCAGGTTACTCTCCACCGCTCCTCTTTATTGATGTCCAGGATAAACCTGGCTAGATCCTCGACTTCTTCCAGATTAAGGCCTGCCAGCGGCTCATCCAGAATGAGAAGCTCAGGCTCCAAAGCAAGCGCCCGGCCCAATTCAACCCTTTTCTGCAATCCGTACGGCAGCATGCCGACCGCTTTATGGCGGATATGTTCAATTTCTAAAAAATCGATTATTTCTTCTTCAATAAAAGTTCTATGCTCGATTTCCTCGCGTGCTGTTTTTCCAATATATGCTGCACAGCTAAATATACCCGATCTTAAATGTATATGTCTGCCAAGACGGATATTGTCCAGCACTGTCATGCCGCCGAACACCTCCACCTTCTGAAATGTCCTGGCCAGACCCAGCTTAGCTCTCTGGTAGGGCCTGAGTTTATTAATCTTTTGCCCTTTGTAATATATATTCCCCTTCTGGGGGTGGTAAAGGCCGTTAATAATATTCATCATTACCGTTTTACCCGCTCCATTAGGGCCGATAACTGAATGGATTTCTCCTTTCCTGACTTTCAGATTTATATCTGCCAGGGCACAGACTTTCCCGAAATACATATAAATATCTTCGAGTTCCAGCAGGATGTCTCCTTCTTTGATCCTGTTTTTTGCGACCAATATTATTAGCCCTCCATTAAACGATCTAAGCTTTGACTTACAATCAAACTTGATAAACCAATAATTACTTTTAGTAAAACACCTTTAACGTTCTGAACGCCATTCATTGAAGATTCCCTGTAGCAATTTTTAGATTCGCTCGCTATTGCGGTTTAATAAATATATTCATATATTACAGTATTATAGTTAATTAAACAAAATATTCTTACAAAATCAACGTTTTTCTTGACAAAACATCCAGCATGATTATTTTTTCCGTTAGAAAGAACCACAAACAACTTAATGGTTTGATAAGGAGGTGTTATTATGGCTCTTGTTAGATGGGATCCTTTCAGAAATGTAGCAACCTTGCAAGACCGTATTAATCGTATGTTTGATGAAGCCTTTCTCCGTTCAAAGGACATTGATGATGAGGTTAGCCTGGCTTCATGGAAGCCCACGGTAGACATTTATGATACTGATGACGCTATTATTCTTAAAGTAGAACTTCCCGGAGTAGATAAAGAAAAAGTTGCTGTTGATGTTAAGGATAATGTATTGACCCTCAAAGGTGAGCGATCCATTGATAAAGAGATTAAGGAAAAAAACTACTACCGCAGGGAAAGAAGTTTTGGTTCATTCCACAGATCTTTTACGCTGCCGACAACAGTAACCCCCGAGGATATTAAGGCGACCTATAAAGACGGAATCCTTACGGTCGAAGTTCCAAAACCGGAAGAAAAGAAACCAAAACAAATAACCATAGATATAAAATAATTACGGATACATAGCTGAAATACGGTTCATTCTCAAAGGCAGGGTCTTTAAAAGATCCTGCCTTTTTTATATCAGCGACAAAAGATCAAAGCAATCTTGAGACCTTTTAAAAATACTCAAATTAAATAGAAAATATACATTCTTGACAATTGAAGAACCCTGCAGCAAGCTACAGGGAATCTTCGACCGTAAGGAAGTCAGCCGTTTTTAGATTCGCTCGCTAACCCCGCAGCAAGCTACGGGGTTAGCGCTCGCTGTTGCGGTTAAAACTCAGATGTGTTTTTTATCTAATTTATAAAAGTTAATCACGGAAGGGCAGATAGTTTCACTAAAAATTGTAAATAACAAGGAAAATGTATGAATGAATTGTCTGTAAGAACTTGCGTATCAGCTTCCGGTGAATTTGTTTACGGCATTCACAAGCCCGATTATACAGTAGTCAATTTGAGGGGGGAAAAGCATATAGCGACGCTTGGACATATTAACGGCAAAACCTCTGTTGAAAACAAAATTAACTTTCCAGCAAATGATGTAACAATTAATAATGCAGACTGGGTATTCGAAATCTCCAACCCGTTTCCTTTTATGGGCGCAACTTTTATATTAAAATCAAGTGCCGACAAAAGAATAGAAAATGCAAATCCTTTTGATATTATTAACAAACATAAATCTTCGAAATTAAAAGCCAATATAAATGAGCTCGAAGACAATGACCCGCTTATTATATCTTTGGGCCGAATGTCCACAAACGCGGATTTGCTTATCGAGTTAGCCAACAAGTCGTGCTTGTTTGAGTTTGATCCACACACAGGAGCGCCTGCTGGTATTCAATATGAAAAAACAAAAAATGGGGGAATTCAACGGGCAATTAAAAACCACCATTTGTTTGAAATCGTATCCAACAATCCTTTTTTACCTGATACTTATAAGCAGGCAATGGTACTTATCCCAGGTGTCCAGGGACCCAATAAAATTGTGGGAGAGTATAAAAAATCTGCCGGCACTCATATCTGGGAATATCTGAGAGAAAACAGTTATATCCCATGGGGACATTATGCAGCAAACATGGCACATGATTCAATCCGGTATACAATAGAAGCGCTTAAGAAAGAGGATTTGATCGGTCTCAGGCATTTATACTATCAGAGGGTTTACACACAGGTCGCCCAGAGTCTTGGCCTTTCTGTTCCCGCAAAAAAACGCAGCCTCACGGAAGAAGAGTTAGAGTCTTTGCGAATAAAGGTTCTTAAAACCATAAAAGATCATGAAGAAAACAAGAACGATTTGCCATTTAACGCATCAATGTGGGGATGGAATTTCGGGTTTGATCTATCTCCTTCAGGATATCGTCTCAATGCATCTCACCAGCAAATACACCAGCAATTTGCCATAGTGCCCAAATATACTCCGGGTTTTATCAATGGGAAAAATGATGAAAGTCATTCTTTATTTCCAACCTATACTCAAGGAGATGAAATAGCTCGCTTCTGCCGCGGGTTCAGAAACAGTACCGGCAAAAAATTCTTTAAAACATATATTAATGCCATAAAAAACAACAGGAGAATGGATGGTAGCAAAGACAAGGCAAAAAGCCTTATTTTCTATCAGGATGAAAACATCATGGGTTTTGTACCCAAAGCCCAGCGCACTCAAGGAGAAGTACAGATTATGACCACAGCAAAGTGCGGCAATATTCTTGAGGCAGATTCTACAGTGAGAAAATCTCTGGATATGGCTATTTTGACAACTGTAAGAATGCTGGAGAAATTGGGTGTGGAAATGATGATTTGTTACGAAACATCCGAGAGGTTTGACAATCCGGACAATGACCAGCGGCTTATGTACACTTTTATTCCCCGTCATCCTAAATCGCCGGGAACTTACAGTCAGTGGCTATATCGCTGGATTATCGGGCATTATCCCGAAGACTTCGCCCATGCCTGCAATAAGGCTGTGCAATCATGACAGGTCTCTATTGATGCTCCCTTTCAACACTAATGACAATCAGGTGCCGGGCGGAATTTACCTGTGTCAGGTTAATGAAAAAATTTCCTGTGGAGCATGCTGCGGTTTATACAATGTTGCCGATTCATCGTACGAATCTATAATGGAAATGCTTACATGGCGCACAGATAGGTTCTCAAGTGTTAATCGAAATATGGACGCCATACTCGACTTCAAAAAAGAAGTCGAAAACAGAGAACCACAGTCGAGACCCTTTCCCGAGTTTCATCATTGCCCTTATATTGGTCTGGTGGGGAAAGAGCATTCACGCGTGGGTTGTCTCTTACACCCCCTGCTTGACAAAAATAAAGGTATAGATTTCAGGGGGCTAAGTTTTTATGGAGGCATGGCATGCAGGGTTTACTTCTGCCCTGCATACTATAGTCTTCCGTTGGTTTTCAAGGAGATCGTTCGCAAAACAGCAATTAATTGGTATGATTATGGACTTATAATTACTGAAACAAAATTGTTAAACACAATTTTTGAAGAAATTGAAAATCGTCTTAATCGGCCATTAACAGCAAACAGCCTGTTAAAAAATAACGGATGCCTTGAAACTGTAAGAAAGCTTTTAAATTTAAAGATTAATTGGCCTTTCAGGCGAAAATCCTCCTCAGGACCGGCAAATTATTTTTTTAAAGACCAGCTTTATTCCAGGCCCCATATAAATTATGAGTCAAGCGAGAAGACCGTATCAAGATATAACAATCTACTACAAGAGCTGGAGTCCCAATTTAATTCAGCCGGTGATCTTCAAGCCGCAGAAGATTTAATTGATGGATTAATTAATAAAGTAATTATTTAATAACCAAATTGCTTTTTCGGAGGGTAATCATATGAAAAGTTTTCGTAAAGAATTATGGTTTGAAGTTCCAACAAGACGAGCATTTATAAATATAACTCCCCAGGTTAGGGATTGCCTAAGAGAAAGTGGAATAACAGAAGGTCTTGTTCTTGTTAATGCAATGCACATTACAGCATCGGTTTTTATAAATGATGATGAAGCCGGCCTTCATCACGACTACGATGTCTGGCTTGAAAAGCTTGCTCCCCATGAGCCGGTTTCAAACTATAGGCACAATGTTGGGGAGGATAATGCAGATGCTCACATGAAGAGGCAGATAATGGGACGCGAAGTCGTTGTAGCTGTCACTGATGGCAAACTGGATTTTGGGACATGGGAACAAATATTTTATGGAGAGTTTGACGGTAGAAGACGTAAAAGAGCTCTTGTAAAGATAATTGGAGATTAAAACTTCACAATTTTTCCCGTGCTATGCTCGTGCTACGTCTTATATCTTCCCCGTAAAAAACTACTGTCAACCAATAATCCAGTGGACATCCCTTACTTCCTACCTTCAATAGCTGAAATACAGTTCATTCTCAAAGGCAGGGTTTTTAACAGGCTCCGCCTTTATTGTTTTATAACTCTTGATTTAAATTGATTTTTTCAACAATACGTGTAATTTTCATCTTGGTTAGTGCTTTTATTGTTAATCAGCTTGATATGTTTAAGAAGCCGTCTTTTATTCTTTAATCTAATAGTTGACTGTCTGGGTTTTGTAGAACATGAAAACAAGAAAAACCACTCAACTAATTTCTGATAAGAAAAAAGAGGTTTTCTATGCCGGTAATCTTGATATTATTGAAAAAAATCCGGTTATAGGCGTTCTAGCATCAGGCAGGGCTCCGGGAACGGTAGTGTGGGACAGCTATCATTTTTTTTATGCTTTGCGTGATGCAGATGTGACTATCGCCGGGGGCTGGCATTCTCCATTGGAAAAAGGCATACTTGACGCCTTGATTGAAGGGAAGGTTAACGTCGCTTTTTTTGCGGCAAAGGGGCTGAAAGGACGCGGATTTCACCAAAAATTCAAGCTCCTTGACAAAGCATCAAGAGGCCTTATGATCAGCCCTTTTTCTGACAGTGTCACGAAAATCAATGGCACAGAAGGACCTCGTTTACGCAACGAGCTTTTGGCCGCTATATCAGATATCCTCATCATCCCTTATATCAAACCCAAAGGAAAGTTGTTTCATATGCTCAACGCTGAAAGCGCTTTTTTAAGCAAGGCTTTTGTCCTGAATCATTCTGAAAATGACAAGATTTCATTAAAAGCAAGGCGTGTTGATGCCAATCATATATCCGGCTTGATTAACGAGGCACAAGACGCATTCCTCAAGAGAAAATCATGAACAAGAACCTTTTCAGTATTGTCCCTTCAGACATCTCGGATATCAAAAGCCGATCCGGCATCTCACGCCTCTTCAAAAAACTTTTCTACAGCGTTGAAGACAACCTCAAAATGCGTTTTAGCGATCTTGAACTGCCTGGCAGGCTCAGGGAATTTATCCAGAATGACGGCCAGGCCATCTACCTGCTCAGTAACTACGACCGCCTTTTTCAGATATATTTGTTCGAAACCATTAATCTGAATATCGCTCCAATCAAAAATATCTGCCAGAGTTTTGCTAAAAAGCAGGGGGAATATCTATTCCTGTTCACAACAGACTACTCAGAAATAGTCCTTGTCAATCCGCGGCGCCGTCCAGGTGGAGTTGAATTGCGGCGGCTGAAGCTCAACACTCTTCTGGAACCGTTTCATACCGAACTTCAGGTGATAAACGCTTTAGCGTTGCCGCAAGCGGATATGAACCCGTTTGATATTTATGACCTGCAATGCGAGGCTTTCCAAAAAGAACGTGTCACCGATGACTTTTACAAGGCATATAAAAACGTATTTGAAGATGTGCGGGAATCATTGGGAAAGGTCAAATCAGATGCCCAGGCCCACGCCTTTACCCAGATCCTGATGAACCGCCTTATGCTGCTTTACTTTGTGCAGAAAAGACAGTGGCTTAATAACAGCTCTGATTTTTTGAGGGAGTTCTACAATACATGCAGGCAGGATGAGAGAAAAAATAAATCTTTTTATCGAGACTATCTTGAGCCCATGTTCTTCAGGGCATTTAATCGGGAAAACGGCTTTGAAGACCTGTCCGTCCCCGATCCGGTTAAAGAAATCTTCAAAAATGCCCCATACCTGAACGGGGGAATGTTTGTACGCTTAGACGAAATTGAGCTGCCCGAGCTAAATGTACCTGATACAGCCTTTGAGCTGATGTTTAATCGACTGTTCGAGCGATATAATTTCACTGTAAGCGAGGATACCCCTCTTGACATCGAACTTGCCATTGATCCCGAACTCCTCGGCAATGTTTATCAACGCCTGGTGAGTGAGGAGGAACGGGGTCAGGCAGGTCTTTTTTACACGCAGCCCACTGAGGTCAATTTTATGTGCCGGCGTGCGCTCATTGAATACCTTGCCCGGCGCCTGCCTGAAAAGAGGAAAGAGATTATTTGCCTTATCATGAATTATCTTGATCTACCGGATGACCTGGATATGCCCTGGGATAAGGTTGAAGAATGTCTTACTGAAGTCAAAATCTGCGATCCTGCATGCGGTTCAGGCGCTTTCCTGGTAGCCATGCTGCATCTCCTGGTGGATATTAGAACCCTTGTCAGAAAAAAACTTAATCTTGGCACAGACTTCTTTGAACTCAAAAAGAAGATAATCTCACAAAATCTGTATGGCGCTGATGTCAAGGCCCATGCTGTGCGCATTGCAGAACTCAGGCTGTGGCTGTCTCTAATAGTTGACGCTCCCGATAATTTTGTTCAACAACATCCTGATGATCCGATTTTGCCAAATTTGACCTATCGGTTGCGTCAGGGTGACAGCCTGATTGAGGAATTTGCCGGAGTGCCCCTTCATCTCCGGGGGGAATTCAGCACACCCGGCAAACGGATCACCCCAGTCATGCAAAAGTTGTGTGATCTTGAACACAAGATTTTCTACGGCAAGATTAAAACCGGAGATCTGGCCGGTATCAAAACAGAGCACCAGAAATTAGAGCAGGAGCTTTTTCAGGGGATTTTGAAAGATCGTATGGAATTCATACGGGCAAAGATCAGAGGCCTGAAAATAAAAATGACAAAACCTATGCTCAAACAAACAGGACTCTTTGGAAAAGAGGTTGAGCAGTTACATATTGATTTTGAAAAAGATTTTCGCAAGGAAACCGAAAAAAAGATTGCAGACCTTGAAGACAAGCTTACAGAATACAGGCGGCTTCTTGATTCTGAGGATTTCGGCAAGCTGAGTGAGCGGGATTACGTACTATGGGAAATAGACTTTGCCGAGGTTTTCATGAGTAAAGGCGGTTTTGACATCATTATCGGAAACCCGCCTTATGTGCGCCAGGAGGCAATCGGCCCACCCACCATTGTTGACCGGCTAACAACGCGTGAAGAACGAAAGGCATATAAAGAGAAATTGATTCGATCCGCCCAGGCATACGTGGGCAGGCAATTCAGGATAGACAAAAAGTCCGACCTTTATGTTTATTTCTACTACCTTGGCATGTCCCTTCTTAACAAGAATGGCGTGTTTGTTTTCATCACATCCAATTCATGGCTCGATGTCGGCTATGGGGCCGGTCTCCAGGAGTGGCTTCTCCACAACATGGAAATTATGGATATCTATGACAATCAGGCCAAGCGTTCCTTCAAGTCCGCCGATGTAAACACCGTTATCGTGGTCTTTAACAAACCAAAAGGAGATCCCCTTACACACACTGCCCGGTTCACAGCGTTCAAGAAGCCATTCCAGGATGTCCTTTCCAGCGACACCCTCCTTGCCATTGAAGAGGCTAAAGGAATTGTGAGTACAGATGATTTCAGGGTCTATCAGACATCCCAGCAGGAATTGCTTGAAGAAGGTTTTGAAAAAGATAAAAAACAGAAAGCAATATCAAAAACAGTTCCATCGGCCGGAAAATACAAGGGCAACAAATGGGGCGGAAAATACCTCAGAGCGCCGGATATCTATTTCAGAATCATGGAAAAGGCGGGAGATAAGCTTGTCAGGCTGGGGGATATAGCGAAGGTGCGGTTTGGGATAAAGACCGGGTGTAATGAATTTTTCTACCTTGATGATGCAAAGATAAAGGAATGGGGTATCGAAGACGAGTTTTTGGTGCCTGTGATCAAAAGCCCAAGGGAGTGTAAAACCATCATCATCGATCCAAACGTCCTCCCCAACAAACTGTTCATGTGCCACAAGACCAAAAAAGACCTTAAGAACACCAGTGCACTGGAATACATAAAATGGGGCGAATCGCAGGAATTTCATGAAAGGCCAAGTACCAAAAACAGACCGAGGTGGTGGGATTTGGGGGAAAAGACATTTGGCCATTTCCTTTGGTTGAAAGCGTTCAATGACAGATTTTTAGTAATGGAAAACAAAGCAAGTTTACCAAGCAGCGATCGTTTTTACACAATTTTTTTAAAACAAGAATACCTCGAAATGATTGATCAGGTGGCAGTTGCATTAAATTGCTCATTGACACACCTTATTACAGAATTAAATGGAAGGGTAAATCTCGGAGAAGGCGCTTTAGATAACATGACATATGAAGCAGAACAGATATTAATAGTTGATCCGTCACTGCTCAAAGGTATAAAACTCGCCTCTCTGGCAACAAGAACTATTTCCGATTATTCCGCTGAAATTAGGAGTGAAGATCGCAAAGAGATTGACAAGAAAGTCTTTGCCGGAATTGATCTGCCACTCCCTTTTTTGGATGAATTGTATTCTGGAATCGCACAATTAGTGAATAATCGGCTTGATCGGGCAAATACTTTTTAGCTTTGATAGGTGATAAGAGTATGTCATCACCGTCCACCGTCCACAATTCAGTTGATAACAATACGAGGAGAGAGTCGCAGTTTACGAGGCAGTAGTGAAGCTGGTAAAAATGAGGCTTGATAGAGCAAGATCGGTTTAACAAATAAGATATTTTAAATTTTTTTCGTAAAAAATGTGTGATATATTTGTGTAATATTAAACAGTTAACTTGTTTAACAAATAATTATTTAAAATTTATACAAAAAATATCCAAACTTTTCAAAATTTAATCATAAATGGGTTCTCGTAACCAAGATGAATATCTTGTCTGATGAATTAAATGTGGAGAATGAATTTTATTTCCAGTGGCATATCACGGAACAATGCAATCTTCGGTGTAAACACTGTTACCACGCCAAATATACTTCATCTGACGAATTAAGCTTGGGTAAATTAGTTTCCATTGCCGATAAAATAGATTCTACCTTAAAAACATGGAATAAAAAAGGCACATTATCTATTACAGGGGGAGAACCTTTTATTGTCAGAGACAAGCTTTTCCCTCTTTTGGGTCATATAGACTCCCTAAAAACCATCCACCACTTTGACATCTTAACCAATGGCTCGCTGCTTGATCAAAGCAGCCTGAATGAACTAAAGGAATTTAAAAAACTCAGGCGTGTTCAAGTCTCTTTGGAGGCAGCAAACCAAAAACTAAATGACTCGATCAGGGGCAATGGCAGTTTTGAGAAGACTTTGTCGTCAATCAGGCTGTTGAAAGAAAATGGCTTTCAAGTGGCCGTGATGATGACCATCAGTCACCTTAATAAAAATGAGGTTGAAAGCCTCATCAAGATCCTTAAAGAAGAAAGGGTTGACACCTTTTCTGCTGAGCGATTTATTCCCGAGGGAGTTGGAACCAATCTAAAAGATGAATTTCTTACGTCGGCTGAAGTAAGAGAAGTATTTCAAAGAATTTATTCTCTGGCAATGAAAGAGGATAAGATCAGAATTTTATTATACCGCCCCCTGTTTGCCCAGCTCAATGGCAATGACCCCACTGTGGGAGCTTTGTGCTCAGCCGGGAATAATGCTTTGACTATCATGCATGACGGCACCATTTACCCGTGTCGCCGTCTGCCTATTCCGATTGGAAATGCGCTTACAGACAGCTTTTATAAGGTATGGTATATGTCTTCCGTACTATGGGATATCAGAAATACAAAAAACATTAAGGGGAAATGCGCTGACTGCGACCTTATACCGGTATGCCGTGGATGTCGCGCAATGGCCTATGCTTTAACCGGCGATTATCTTGCTGAGGATCCTCAATGCTGGAAATAAGCCAGACCGATACTTTTATTTTGTCTGAGAATATCTTCCTGCAAAAGATAACTGAGCTGGAAAAATACTGGGTTTTCAATATTGATACAGGTGAACATTACACGCTTAATGAGACATCTTATTGGATATTGGAACAGATAGCTGAGAATTTACCTGCAAATAATATTTTTAAGAATTTTCTGGGAAACTTTGATGTGGATGAAAATCAGGGTAAAGATGATTTTAGAGAAATAATGAATGGTTTTTTGACTGAAGGAATTATCAATCGGGCTGAACGCCCTGACAAGAAGGAGGAAGAAAGATGAAAAAAGATAAGAAAAAGGCTTATGAAAGGCCAGTCTTAAAAAAGGAAAAGACAATGAATTTTCCAATTGAAATCATCAATTCTTCTGGCAAGAGAATCGTCTGCAGGCAGTGTTCGTCCTGTCACGGGTGCCGTTAACCCTCGATAATAGATTTTATCAATAATAGGCCTCATAGCAGGATATAAAAAGGTTTTACCTCCAGATAGAGATTATTCTTTAGATTTTGGTATCGGAGAACAATATGTCGCTTTCCAACAATAGCTTCAGGGATTTGGAATTCCTGAACGTAAAAATTGATGTCTGGATCGATGAAGAAGAATATTCCAAAATATATAATAGCATGACCTTGGATAATAATCTTAAGACTCAAGTTAATGATTTATTTAATGAAAGTTTTGATAAGAAACAATTAACTAAAACGTTCCAATTATTACTAAAAAACAAGCCTGAACATTCCATCCATCTTACAGATCTCCAAAAACAAAAAAAAATTGATTCAAAGGAAATTTATGCCTGGAAGCCTCTATTCTTGGCTAAACATCTGAGAGCCAGAATAATGGAAAATGGCACAGACGACTATACCGAGCGTCTAGACGATTTACTTATTTATTTGCAACGCAACTTACCATCTGAATGTGATAATGTAAGACTACTCCAACACATATATTTTCAGGAGCTTTCAGCTTGTGGAAAGCCCGGCCTTGAATCACTTGGTTTTGCCGTTCGGGCATATGACGTTTTGGATAGTAAAGATGTTGAACCGGAAAAAGGTAATCACTTCAGCTTTGAATTGTATAAACTGTGGGCAAATCTAAATCAAGGTATAGGATATTCGCATTCAAACCAAAAGATGGAAGCAGCCCATGCTTTCGACGAGATTATTAGAAGATTTAAGCATTGTGAAAAATCTTTACAGCCCAACGAGAGAGATTTATGGCAAAGTCTAATATACGACCAAGCCATTTTACTTAAGGCAGAAGTACATGAATATCTCCAATTTTCTTATCATACCTTAAAAACTCTTTGCAAACTTGGCAATGGCAGAAAGAAAGAACGCCGTCTTATCAAAGAAGCATTGGCTTATCGTGATATGGGAAGGTTGGAAAAGACAGAAGAAGTGATAGCCATTTTGTGGGGGACAGATCGCTTTCCTGATAAAGTTAAACAGGTTTTTCAAAGATATGAAGTCTGGAAATCGGATGGCAATACAAAGAAGGGTACCGCAGCACAATGTATTGGGACACTTATTGATTATTATCTCGAGAAGTTTCAAAAGAATACTCCCAAAATTACTGAAAATGATATCAATGATTTTACAAATAGATTGATAACTTTTTTTAGGAGTTATCCGGAGCTTAAAAAGATACGTGGCGAAAAAATGGGCTTTTATCAGCAGGTTGCCAGACATCTGAAGTGGTTAACATCATCCGATCACGGCGACAAACATAAGGAGATTGCAGAAAGTCTCTACTTAACATATAGGAATGATTTCAAAAGATTAGAGATAAAAGATTTTAATAGCTATGAATATGATAGGTACACTGAGTCGTTAGAATCATTTTTTAAAGAAATGAAAGGGCAAAACTATAAAGATGATGAAATCTATTTTACAAATAAAGTTCGTGACTTCGAGAAGGATAAAAATATTCTATTTCAATTTAAAGAAGCAGAAAGAGAGCATAGAAATGTAATTTTGTCTTGGAATGAAGATAGCAATAGACTGGAATGTGGCTCATGTCTGAAAGACAATTACCAAACTGAATCAATAAAAGAATTATTGTCAGGATGTATTCGGCGGGGGACATGTAAAAACAACAACAGCACTAAATTGAGCACATTTGATTACGAAATGATAATTCAACGACAGAAAGTTGCTTTTCTCAAGCAAATTGAATCCAGGAGCTTACACAAAAAGCAGAGGTTATCTATTAATTTTATAGGCCTTCAAAGATGGAATTCATCGACACCTGCTCTCGCTTTATCCCTTGGTGGTGGGTATTTCATATACAAAACTGACCAAAAAGGGAAAGTGGAACTAGGCATTGCTATAGATCCTGGTTTTAATTTTCTTGAAAATCTATTTGCGATGGGATTTACCCTTTCAGATATAGATTTTGTGCTGATTAGTCATGGTCATGCAGACCATATCCGTGACTTTGAGCCGATTGTTGATCTGTTACATTACATTAGAAAAAATAAAAGGAAATCGGATCTGCCTGACAAAAAAATACATGTAATATTGACCTTAGGGGTTTATGATCGGCTTAAAAATGTAATCGCTGATACAACATATAGAGAGTATTTATCAGATACCTATATTGTCGACATAGATAAAGAAATTAATGACCACATAAAAAATGGAGAACATGGCTCCTTACCCAAATTCAAATTTTTAAAAGAAAATAATTGTCAATACGTTGCGGTTTTAAATGAAAATGAATCACCGACTGTCGTTATTCAACCGACGTGGGCCTATCATTACGACAGCACGAACGTGTCGGATTCGTTCGGGTTTATTATTCAATTCGGAGATAATCAGTTTAAGTTTGGTTATACGGGAGATACAAAATGGAAGCAAGATGCATATCAACAATATGTGGATTGCGATGCTCTATTGATACATTTGGGGTCATTAATAGATCGAGATAAAAAATTTAACTACTATGACGCCCCCGAAAAATGCCGACAATTGATTTCCGAGAAGGGGCATCTATATATTTTCGGTCTACTACACTACATGACGCAATTAGCAGAGTCTTTCTGTTTGCCGAAGCGTAAGTTGATATTATTATCTGAATTTGGAGAAGAGTTAAAAGGTGGAATTCGGATAGATCTTACAGACAGACTCAATGATTTATATTGCAAGAAGCTGATATTCTTGCCAGTAGATGTTGGGCTTAATGTAAGACTAATACAAACAGAGAATACTTCCGAGAAAATCGGAGTCCTGTGTACTGGTTGCGATAATTTTGTTGATCCAGATGAAATCAGATACAGGCACTATGGGCATGGACATGATGAAGCACTTTTTTATTTTTGTAATACTTGTTTAAAGGCCAGACCTGAAAACGTAATCCAAGATAAAATGCACAGTATTTGTGATTTTGGGATACCACTCCAGAAACCCGATGAATCAGATTAAAATAGAACTATCGAATAAGATAGTCATTACGACAATTAGATTAGCAGCTTTTGTCAGGTCAGCCCTTAGAGAAGACATCGAATCCAAAAGAATCGGTCTTTGTTCTCTGTTCCTTATTATGGCTGTTTCGTCTCTAAAAGGGAGACTATTCAATCAAGTTGCAGAATATATCGTTAATCGTCAGGAAAATGATGGTGGCTGGATTGATGTTGAGGAAACTCTGTTTGCGGTTAAGTTCCTCTCAATAATAGGTAATAGTTTTGGCTCCCAGATAACAAAAGGAAAGAACTGGCTTTTGTCCCAACGCAATACTGATGGAGGTTGGGGCAGGACAAATCGCGATATGTCTCGCATCCCAATCACTGGCCTTATTTTGTATCTACTTCCAGAATTTTCTGATCAAAAGGCGATAAATTGGATCAAAAACGAATGGAGAAAAGACTTTCAGAGTATTACCAAACTCACTTATAAAGGCGCCTTTTTCCTTCTGGGATTGTTTGCTTCCAATATCTCTGCTGATAATTGCTACCTGATAAAAGAGACATACAGCTTTCTTACCGACGAACAAAACGGAGACGGTGGTTTTGGGCCGTGGAAAGACCATCCCATTGGAAGTGATCCATGGTCGACAGGAATTGTTTTGCTCGGCTTGCTCTCTTATCCTGACTTGATAGATAGGGAGGTCATTGAAAGGACTGTCAACTGGTTGGCTGAAAACCAGTTGCCAAATGGACTGTGGCCATATCACTATATTGAAGAAGGCTCAGCCTATGCCTACTGGGGACTGGTAGAGGCTTTGAAATATTTATCGAAAGAGTCGGACTAATGTGCGGAATTTGTGGAATATATAACGAAAAGAACTTAAGCGCAGTATCCGCCATGCTCGAAGCTATCCACCATCGGGGGCCGGACTCTTTTGCGACAATGTTGTTTAAAAACCATTCTCTGGGAGAATGCTGGTTAAATATTGTAAGCAATAAGGATGACATCCTCCCTTTGGTAGATGGTGAAAATAAGATTGCTTTGTTATTTAACGGAGAAATTTATAACTACCAGGAGATTAAAAGGGATCTGATAAAAGATGGATATATCTTCAATTCAAATACCGATTCGGAAATCATTATCCCTCTTTACAAAAAATACAAAAACGATTTTGTAAAGCATTTAAAGGGGATGTTTGCAATTGCAATAATAGACCAAGATCAGATTTTGCTCGCCAGGGACAAATTTGGGATCAAGCCGCTTTACTATCATCAAATAAAAGATAAGCTTATCTTTGGCTCCGAAATCAAGTCATTAATGCAGTATCCTGGGGTACCAGCGGAACTGGATCAGGAATCATTAGAAGAATCGATGGTCTTTGGCTATATTTTTTCTGAGAAGCGAACACTCTTAAAAGAAATTTATCAGGTTCCTCCGGGCTCTTTGATAGCGTTTGATGGAAACAGCATTTCAAAGCAAAGATATTATCAGATGCCGACTCCCTTTTATCTGAACAATGGAAATATCGACTATGAAGAATCGGTTAGCCAACTAACAACCACTTTGCTCAAAACTTTTGAACTGCTTCATAAGCATGGGAATTCTGAAAAGGGCATCTATTTATCGGGCGGGGTGGATTCAACTTTAATGGCTGTTTTATCCAGAGAGATTTTGGAAGGTCCTGTCAACACCTATACCCTTTATGACTCTGAGGATGCCCCGGATTTCAATTATGCCAGAAAAGTCGCTAAAGCTATTGGCTCTGATCACCACGAACTTTTCGTTACTCCCTCTGATTACCTGAATGAATTGCCAAATTTCATATACCACTATGAAAATCTCGTTGCAGGCGGAGTATTCGATATTCAGGGCGGCACAGCATTTCAGATTCTTTCAAAGTATATTTCAAGACACCATAAAGTGGCTTTTACAGGGGAAGGGGCTGATGAATTATTTGGCGGGTATTACTGGATTTATACCCATCCCCTGGGGTTTTCCGACCGAATCAGGGAAAAGGCTTCTCTGCTTCCGACCCAATCTAAAGCAAGGGAACTTGTTGAGAACATCTTCCCCTACCCTGAAGATGAAAGAGTTTACCGAAAGAATTTATTTAACATCCTGATGAAATCCGGCCTGTCAAACTATCATCTCTGGAGTGTGGACAGGTCATGTTCCTCTTTTGGATTTGAAACAAGACCTCCCTATCTTTATGATGATATAGCTGAATTCGCCCTGTCTCTTCCTATTGATTTTAAAGTGCCCAACAAATCAATGACTAAGATGATTCTAAAAGACGCGGCTTTACCTTACCTTAAAAAATACAACTTGACCGATATTGTAAACCGGAAAAAATATGGGATGCCGGCCGCTTTGGAGCATATAACGCCTCAAATCAGAAGGATATTACACAGCCTCATCCCAGAAGAGATAATTAACCGACATCCCTTTAAACAATATTTTAAAACTGCTTTAGATGTTATGATGTTTGATCTTTTTTATTATTTTATTATTCATAAACGGGGTAATTTCGAATCCGATTTTTCATTATATGAATTTTATAAAGGTCGCATAAATGAAGGTATGTATAATCAGCAAATATCCTCCCATCCAGGGGGGAATTTCTGCCAAAACCTACTGGTTGGCACAGGGACTTGCTGAAAAAGGTATTAAGACCCATGTAATTACCAACGGAAACTGCGTTGAAAAGGAATATTTCATTGATGATACCCCTCCAGAGATACCTTCAAACCTGATTATTCATTTTGTCGATCCCGATATTCCCTGGCATATTCCTTATTCAGAGCTTTACATATCAAGGCTGTTGGATAAAATTTTAGAAACAATTAGTAAGTACCATATTGATCTTATTGATACCCACTATTTAATCCCCTATGGGATTGTTGGTTATTTAGCATCAAAGATCAAGGGGATTCCCTATATAGTAAGGCATGGGGGCAGTGATATAAAAAAATTCATAAAGGATGGGGTCTTCAGGCATCTTTTAAGAAACGTCATCCAAGATGCAACGGCAATAATTACTGATGAAAAAAATAGAGGGCTTTTTGAAAATATAAACTCAAATGTTTGGGTGCTTCCAAGATACACCCCTGACGAAAGGTTCTTTAAGCCTTACTTCATTTCGCATGAGATACCCACTTTTGCCTATATCGGAAAAATCAACTATTATTGGAAATATAAGAGCTTAGATAAAATAGTTAGTATTTTTTCTGGAATCAAAGAAGAACATAAATTGCTTTTTGTGGGTCAAGGTAAAGGCTTCAAGGACTTTTCAAGATTTGTTGAGAGCAGCGGATTAAAAAGTTATGAATTTAGAAAATTTGTCCATCCGGCAAGCATGCCGAATTTATTAAATAATATTGATTATCTCCTCTATTTTGCTCAGGATAATCCAATAAGAGATTATTCCAATATCGTGGGTGAAGCCCTTTGTTCGGGTGTGGCATTAATAACAGACAAGGCAATGGACATAGGGGAATATAAGAGATATATAGAAATTGTGTCAAGCGATCAGATTATTACTTTAACATTAGATGATATTGAAACAGCGCAGAAAAAGATTCGCAGTCTCATAAAAGATCGGAAGGGCACATCTCAGTACAACAGCAAAGCAAAATACGATTTTAATAGTTATATCAATGCAAACTTAGAAATATTTAATGAGATTTAACCAATAGTTCTGGCTATGAAAGTCCTGATCACAGGGATCGGAAATATCGGAAAGAGTACCTTAAGGGAAAAATTAGCAGAGCGTTTTTCGGAGAAAATAATCCAGATTGACATGGATTATTATGGGCATGGAGATATACCGGAATCGAACAATAACGTTGTATTGGTCGAGGATGTCCACGGGCTTGAAAGAAAGCCTGAACAATATGATAAAATCATATATCTTATGCCTCCCCCGAACCACATTGGTTTATGGATTAAAAGAGCGTGGGCATGGTTTGCTGGTGGTGTTGTTGATCTTTCTGACCCAAAAGGGGTTAATAAAAAGTATGCTATAGTCAATATCCCAATTATTATAAAAATAGTTTTAGAAAATATTTTATTCCGTAAAAAGTGGGTTATTAGCGATTTGGAAATAATTAAGAATAAATTTCAAGATAAAGTGATAATAGCTCAAAACGTGATGGAAGGCTTTGAAGAAGCCATCCGGTTTATCCGAAGGGATACAATATGATAAGGAGGCGTGCAAAATGATCCAGATTGATAGCCCAATATTAAAGAGTATAGTTTCTCGAATTGCGGAGACCGTTCAGCCGGATAAGATTATCCTTTTTGGGTCTCGTGCTCGAGGCGACGCTCGAAACAGCAGCGATTTTGATATCATGGTAATCAAAAAAGATGTTCCCCATAGACGCAGGTTAGCTCAGGAAATCCATCGGCTTTTGCACGGTATTCCTGCAGGAGTTGATATAATCGTTGAGACTCCGGAACATCTGAAAGAGGTTCAAAACAGGCCGGGACTGGTTTACGAAACTATTTTTTCTGAGGGCGTTGTAATTTATGGATAACTTGAAAGACGTAAAAGAATGGATGCGGCGGGCTAATGGTAATCTTGCTCGAGCCCAGTCAGGTAAAATCGATAAAAGATATCTTTTTGAGGACTTATGCTACGATGCTCAACAGGCAGCAGAAAAAGCGCTCAAGGCCTTGTGCCTTTACCGAAAGATTTCGTTTCCGTGGACTCATTCCATTGCTCAACTTCTGACAATACTGAAAGATAATGGAGAAGAAATTCCTGAGAAAGTAAAGGGTGCAGAAGTCCTGACAGTTTACGCCACAGACACGAGATATCCTGGTGATTGGGAGCCGATTGAGGAAGAAGAATATCTTGAAACTCTTGGACATGCCAAAACCGTTTTCGATTGGGTCAATGAAAGGCTTGAGAATATTAATGACAATCCCTGACATTATAGACAATTCAGAGTATCAGGTTTTTGATGTGTTAAATGAGCTTTTAGAGACAGGGAAACCAGCTGATTTTGCCAGCGGGTTTTTTAACATCGGCGGATATGCTCTGGTGCGTGAAAAGCTTAACGGCGTATCAAAATTCCGTCTGCTTTTAGGCCGCGAGCCATCTACCCGGGGGCTTCCCACAAAGACAGGACGTCCGATACAGCTTATAGACATCCATACAGCGATTAATCAGGATCTGGCTGGAGAAAACCTGAGCCTTGAAAACAAAACCCTGGTGGATAATCTGGTGGCATTTTTGCGACGGAATGAGGTAGAAGTGCGCCTCTATACCAAAACCTTTTTTCATGGCAAGGCTTATATCTTTGACGACACCGTTATCGTGGGTTCCAGCAATTTTACAAGGGCGGGTCTGACCAAAAACTCGGAACTGAACGCAGTGCAAAAAAGCGGGATTATTGCCGGTGCTTACAGAGAATGGTTTGATCGCTTTTGGGAACCGGCCGAAGATTACAAGGAAAAACTCATTGAGCTGTTAAGAAAGTCAAAGCATGGAGACTATCCGTGGGAACCTTACTGGGTGTATATCAAGGCGCTTTATGAGTATTTTAAAGATGATTTCGATGCTGAAGGGGTGAATCTTTTTACCAGCTCCAGGGTGGAGCTGACAGAATTCCAGGAAGAAGGGTATATTAAGGCCTTAAAAATCATTGATAAACACGGAGGCGTAGTTATCTGTGATTCTGTGGGGCTGGGCAAAACCTACCTTGGCAAGAAGATACTGGAACATTACGCCTATTATCAGCGAAAGCGCGCTATGGTGATCTGTCCGGCACAGCTCCGCACCATGTGGCAGACCGCCCTGTATGATGCCAATATCCAGGCTGATATCCGCTCCCAAGAGGAACTTGGACAGCAGGATTTTCCTGTTGAAAGATACAAGGATGTCGAGATTATCCTTGTGGACGAATCCCATCATTTCCGAAATACTGTGATTTCCCGCTATAAAAATCTTGAGCGCATTCTTGGCGCAGGCCCTCGCAAGAAAATCGCTCTTATGACCGCCACCCCCATCAATAACAATCTTCTTGATCTTTATCACCAGATAAATCTCATCACCCGGGGAGACGATTATTATTTTCGGAGCGCAGGTATTGGAAACCTCCGTCAATACTTCGCCAAGGCTGAAAAAGGGCTGAGCAACCTTTTTAATTTGTTGGAAGAAGTGGTCATACGAAGAACAAGGCACTACATAAAAGAGAACTTCCCCGAAGCCACCATCAATGGCGAACCGATAAAGTTCCCGGAAAGAACCCTCCATACAATCCGATATGATCTGGAATCAACTTACAATGACATTTATGATCAGGTTGTTGGTGAAATCAACTATCTGAACCTGGCTGCCTATAATCTTGAACAATACAGGAAAGAAAAAACCAGAGAAAATGAACTGGACGACATGCGCAACCAGGCCATTATCGGGCTGATTAAGACCTTGTTTTTGAAACGCTTTGAAAGCAGTGTTCATGCATTCCGCATCAGCATCAACCGTCAACTCACTTTTCAGCAGGCATACATTGCGCAACTCGAGCAGGGCCGGCTTCTTGACAGCACCGAATACAGAAAACTGCTGGCCTTTGAGGCAGACGATACCGAAGAGATCGAGGCTGTTATCGACGCTCTTCCGACTATTAATATGGAGGACTACGACATCCGACGTGTCAGAGCGGATATCGAAAATGACGTGGAGAGGTTGAAACGGATCAATACTGCGGTTGAACCGATTGGCGTGGAAGAAGACGACAAACTTAAACAGCTTGTCCATGTATTAACCACACAGCTTGCAGGAAAAAAGGTGCTGTTGTTCTCATATTTTAAAGATACGGCTCGCTATATTTACAAATATCTTCGCGACAACGAAAAGGTAAAAGCGCTTATCAACCGTCGCACCCGAATAATAGACAGCGATGTGCCGGCAAGGGAAAGGCAGCCCTTGATTGAAAGGTTTGCTCCAAGAGCCAACAATAAGAAAGAATGGATTGGAACAGATAAAGAGATCGATCTCCTTGTCAGCACTGATGTGCTGAGCGAAGGTCAGAACCTGCAGGACACCGACACTGTGATCAATTATGATCTTCACTGGAATCCAACACGGATGGTTCAGCGGGCTGGTCGTATCGACCGGATCGGTACCCTTTTTGACAGAGTGGATATTTTTAATTTTTTCCCGGAGGACGGGCTGGAAAAACTGCTTAAGCTGGTCAAGAAACTCCAACAGAAGTTAAGCCGGATCAATGATAGCATTGGCCTGGATAGCAGTGTGATGGGAGAGGCGGCTGATCCCAAAACTTTTAACACATTGGATCGGATCGCTGCAGAAGACAATTCTGTTATCGCTGAACTGGAGGTGTTAAGTGAGCTGGCCGGTAACGAGTTTATGAAGCAGCAATTAGCCCAATTCCTGAAAACCTATTCTGCATCTCAAATAGATGATATTCCTTGCGGCATTCACAGCGGAAAGGAGAAAGGGCCTGTAAGTTCGGGTGTGTTCTTTTATTACAAGGCTGAAGACAACCACTTCTGGCGTTTTTATGATGTGGGCTATAACCGCATTCTGGATAATATGCTTGATGTCTTTAAACGTATCCACTGCCGGCCTGACACTCCCAGAATAGAAGCTGATATCGATATATATGAACTCAGGGAAAAGATAAAGAATGCCATATCAGAAGAGACCATGGCTAAGCGGGCTGCAATAATGGCCCCAAAAAAACTGGACAAGGTTCAGACAGACTTGATTGCTCTCCTGCGCGACGGAGTAATGCAAAGAAAGATCGACAAATCCCTTGCCTATGAAATCATTAAGATATTGAACCTTCCCATGACCCTGGCTTTTATAAAGGATCTCAAAACAATTCGGGATCTCTTCAATAAACAGAAAGATTATGGCGACCTTCAGGAGTCACTTAAAATATTTGCCAAACAATTTGACTCCACAGGAGAATCCGAGGAAGAAAAGGAACCCGAAATAAAATCGTATGCTCCAGAGGATCTGGAACTGATCTGTTATATGACACTATCCTAAAGGGAAAATACGGTCAAGTCTACTTAAAATAGAATATCCAGAAGCATGGTATCGTGTAAATAATAAATGCTATGTCCGGCTGTAATTAATAATAATTCCGTGTGATTTCCCAAAATCCATAATCTTACCTGGATCGAGCCCTCCTGCAAGGTAAAGCTTCCTAAAATCCGGTTTATCAAGAAGATATAAAATAAAGCTAATATGCCCAGAATATCCTGTATAATCTAATTGTTGAAGTTTTTTAACGGTGTTTTTAGCTAGATCAACCGCCTGCAATCCAACATTATACTGGGATAATTAATATATAACGGTACCTTAAAAGGTAATAAGCCTTCCAGTTGATTAGCAACGTAGTTATTAAAATCGCGTATTTCTTCCTTGTTCTTGCAACAATCGATAATTCTGGATTCATCTTTCAATTTCGCCAGATCGATAATCCCTTAAACCCCCTCTTCATTTTTTATTTAACATATAGATAACACTTTTATGTCAATTTTTCTATGTTGCACATCAAACATTAAAGCGAAAGTTAATTATATCCCCGTCCTGCACCTCGCAGGTTTTACCCTCGAGCCTTACAGTGCCCTTTTTTCTTGCTTCATGATACGTGCCGGCATTTATCAAATCCTCATACGAAACCACCTCTGCGCGTATGAATCCTTTTTTTATGTCCGTATGGATAACGCCTGCCGCATCAAGAGCCTGAGTTCCTTTCTTTATTGTCCATGCCCTTACCTCATCTTCACCAACTGTAAAAAAGGATATAAGTCCCTGGAGTTCATATGACCGGCTGATCACCCTGTCCATGGCAGATGCAGTAATATTAAATTCGGAAAGAAAGTCTTCTGCCTCTTCGTCAGACATATGGGCAAGCTCCTGTTCTAATTTGCCCCTTATTATCATGCAACTCTCCTTAGAGGTTATATCTTTCAGATCAGGCAGGCTGTC
>Ga0307380_10000850_pt1 | contig 45863 bp, 50 predicted proteins | sample UN3MG_FD_202239 | JGI IMG/M metagenome (GOLD analysis project Ga0307380, IMG submission 202239) | Soil microbial communities from Risofladan, Vaasa, Finland - UN-3 | ecosystem: Environmental > Terrestrial > Soil > Coastal area > Acid sulfate soil | place: Finland: Risofladan, Vaasa | collected...
TGACCAAATCTTAGTTAAAGGAGTAGCACATCGTGGTTCGAATAGCCTCGTTCAATGTCGAAAACCTCTTCGCAAGACCCAAGGCGTTCAACACAGCCGATTGGTCTGTAGGCCAGCCAGCATTGGATGCCTATCGGCAAGTGAACGGCCTGTTCTCAAACACTACCTACAGCGCCACCGACAAGCAGGAAATCCTTGACTTGCTCGTTGTGCTTGACATCTACAGCGTCAACAGCAGCGGAGCCATCCGGCGCAAACGCACTCAATCTCCGCGCTGGGCCTGGCTGAGAAAAAATCGCGGCAAGTTTGATCGCCAGCCCAACGACCCGACCCAAAGCGTCGAGATTATCGCCAACTGCCGTGACGACTGGATTGGCTGGGTCGAGCTGGCCAAGGAGCCACCCGACGAGACCAGCACACGGATGACTGCACGGGTCATCCAGGACGTTGGCGCCGACATTATCGGGATTGTCGAAGCAGAGGACCGGCCGTCGCTCCTGCGGTTCAACAACGAACTGGTTGGCGGACTCTATCGGCATGTCATGCTGGTCGATGGAAATGACGAACGTGGAATCGACGTTGCGATTATGACGGGCAATAACTTCGAGATTGAGTCAATTCGGTCCAATGTCGACACGGAAGATGCGACTGGCACTGTTTTCAGCCGGGATTGCCCACAATACGAGGTACACACACCAAGTGGCGCGGTGGTCCACGTACTAGTGAATCACTTCAAGTCCCAGTCCGGAGGCGGTGGTCCTAAGCGCCGGCGCCAGGCGGCTGAAGTGCGCCGAATCGTGGACGGCTTGGTTGCCCAGGGCCAACATGTCGTCGTGCTTGGGGATCTCAATGAGGGACCCGCTACGGCTGGCAGCCAAGCGGCCAACTTGAGAGAGCTATTTGACAACAACAGTCCGCTGGTCGACTGCTACGCGCTCCCAACTTTCCAAGTTGGCAATCGGCCTGGCACCTTCAACTCGTGTGGGTTGCGCAATCGGTTTGACTACATTATGATTTCTCAAAGCTTGCAGCGCAATTTCACGGGAGGAGGCGTGTTTCGAAAAGGGCTGTGGGGAAGCCGGGTGACCCGACCGACCGCCTGGATTACATACCCGGATATTACCGAATCCTCAGAGCAGGCGTCCGATCATGCAGCCGTGTTTGTTGACCTGAATATTTAAGCTAGCCAAGTTCCCTTGCGGAATCGGAGGCATGCCAAAACGTGAAAATGGGGTCTGCCCTTGACAGTGGACATTTTTGGGTCGTGCGAACAAGGGGGTCGCATCTTAAATATTAATTATTCAGACGAGAAACTTAGTAATTAAGATGTGCCCCTTATCTTCACAAAATGAAAGATCTGACCCCACAGATTAACAAGGGCTATGATGCGCGTTTGCCTTTGGCGATCATGCAAAAACCCAATCTAACAAATTGAATACAGATGTCTTATGCGGTGTGCCCGGCCTTGAGGCGAAAAAAAATATGTCTTTTCGGCAGCCTAGTATAAATGTTATGCGGTAGATGAATCCTATAATATTTTCTATGGTGAAAAGATGGAAAAAATTTTTAATGGTAAAAAGGCGGCAAAACTAGGCACTGAAAAGAGGCCCGCTGTTGTTAATGTACAAACAGAAGAAAGATTGAAAGAAGTAGCCTCAATATTTGAAGAAAACGGTTGGAAATATACAATTGGATTGGAGCCAGATAAACCAGAGGATATTACCGATTTAGAAATATTATTGAATCCACCGAAACCAAAAATAGCCGAAAAGAAAGTTGGACGCAATGAGCCCTGCCCATGTGGAAGCGGGAAGAAGTATAAAAAATGCTGTGGTAAATAGGGCTATTTTACATTCCAAAAAACTAGTCTGCGCATAACGATCTGCTGCACTCTGCCAGCTGGAAGCAGGGGCGCTTTTGCTATTCATTGATTTATCGAAACAGCTACCGTTAAACATACGCCTTCTGTGAACAAGGGGGTCGCATCTTAAATATTAATTATTCAGACGAGAAACTTAATAATTAGGATGTGACCATTATTTTCATAACAAACACGCGTCGGGTGAGGAAATGTCATGGCTCATCAGAATCAGCAAAAGAAAAAACAACAACAGTGGATGGGGTACCAGGCATCCGTAATTAAGTATTAAACACCGTAATTTGCCTAGGCGCTCCAGCCAACGGCTAAACGCCACGGCTGAGCTTTTTCGTTGCGCTGTGTGATCCGTTTCAGCGGGAGAGATTTGGATGGAACTGAGAGAGCTGCTTGTTGTTATACCGCACAGTGGCATTGTGATTCCTGGTGAGATCCCTTTGGAGAATCTTTCAGAGCGATTCCTTGTAATGGTCCAGAATGTCGATTGGTACACGAATTGGCTTTACGATTTCCGCGATTTACTTGAAAACCGACATATCGTCTTCCATTACTGCAGCCTCATCCTTGAAGCAAATCGACATCCTGATATTTTGGAAGACAGTGTGCCTTTGAAGGATGTTCGCGGCGAATCAGTATACAAGACGCAGAGGGCACCCGACAACGAACTGCGAAAATTGCTCGCCAAGAAATATTTGACGACCTTCCATAGGACCATAGAGGACTGTATCGAATCTGGGGTGGAGTTTCTATTGGACGGACATTCCACGGTATCAGCCCGAGGGGTCACGGACAACCAGATTGACTTGATGAATTTCCAGCACTCCTACTTGGACGAAAAGCCGAGGTACTATTCCCCCGATATTTACGTCGAAGCTTATGCGACGGAACTCCGAAAGAGGCTTCCGGAGGTCAAGGTGACCGTGAACAGTTCCGAGTACTACACCGTATATGGTCACGTGTGCGCCGAACATTCCGTAAACGCGATGGGTCGGGTCGGCAAGCGAGTACCAGCAATCATTCAGGAGACCAACGAGCGTCTTTACAAGAATCCAGATCGAACGCCAAACGTGGAAGCTATCAACAGGTTGCGCCGAGTTTTTGCAGAGTCCATTCATGCGGCCTATTGCAAGGTTCGAGGAATTAGATAGGATGGGTACCATGATCAACCTGCATATTGGTAGACAGACGTTCGACTTCGACTGTGGAACCAAGGCTTTGCAAACAGTCATGGCGTACTATGGGATCGATATCCGCGAAGACGAACTGATCAAGGAACTGGGGACGGGCAAGGACGGCACCCGCGTGGATAAAATGATATCAGTTGCCGAGGCCAAGGGATTCCGCGTGGAAGCAAGACAGTACTGGTCCCTCAGGGAAGTGAAACGCTACATTAATGAAGGGCATCCGGTGATCGTTTTGTTGCAAGCATGGGCAGACAGACACATGTCCCTGAAAGACTGGCGCAACGACTACGACGACGGACATTACGCGGTCGTGATTGGATATGCGAAGGGAGTTTTACTTTTCGAAGATCCGGCATCGTTTCGCAGGACCTGGCTCAGGGAATACGAGTTTCTGGCTCGCTGGCATGACCTGGATTCAAACAGGAATCGGAAGTACGAACAATTCGGCATGGTTCTGCTGGGTAGGGAACCTCTGAAACAAACCACGGAGCATATGGATTGAACGCCGCCGAGGATCAAGAAGAAAGTCAGCAGGCATTGGGGGGAATATAGGGGACGGGTATTGATATATTGATGAAGCTGTCAAAAAAAACGCCCAACCAAAATGATTGAGCAGATGCCCGAAACCGGGGCAAATTGAAATCTTTTCAATTGATGTAAGTGCTCTTATTATTGAACAATCATACCATTCTATCCGGCCCTGCTCATCATTGGCGTTATGCATTTACAATATAAGAAGATGATAAATCAAGAGGGCTTAGAATTATGACGATAAATCCGGATTTTATTTCTCCTTGCGGGCTTTATTGCGGAGTCTGTGCTATTTATATCGCACACCGTGATAATAATCACAAATTCAAAGAGCGGTTAGTGAATCTTTACAAGGGAGAAGTTCCCGGCATAGGCAAACTTCCTAATAGTGAAAATTTGTCAAGAGAAGATATTCAATGCCGTGGCTGCTTATCAGATGAGTTGTTTATGCATTGCCGGCAGTGTGAGATCAGGGCCTGCACAAGAGAGAAAGGTTACACCGGATGTCATCAATGCGATGAATTTCCTTGTCAGCATATTGAAAATTTTCCCATGACTGTTGGCAAAAAGGTTATTTTGCGGGCTATTCCGTATTGGCGAGAGGTTGGTACTGAAAAATGGATTAAAGATGAAGAAGTCCGCTATATTTGTCCTGAATGCGGCAATAAAGTTTTCCGGGGCGTTGTAAAATGTAATCAGTGTAAAGTAAAGTTGGATCTGGACTAGTTTTTTTGGCAAGATAAAAGCGATTCCATCTATAGCCGCATAACAAGGCCGTTGAAGGCGGAGCGGCTATTACGTGCGGCTCTTGAAAGCCAGAGCTGAAACCATCTTGATTTATTTTTTACGAAGGCTGCGGTAATTACCCGCTGCCCGCTTAACGGCACCGTTAGACATCAATAGGAGAAGAAGTGAGTTGTAAACAAACGGAAAGGAGGTAAGCCATGCTTTACTGCCTTAAAAAGGAAGAACTTCAAAAACTAAAAAAAACTCATTTCATGCCGGAATTTGTAAACGCTGAAATGCTATCTGCAACATATGTGACCGATGAGAATGCAGCGAGAGAGATAATCCCGAAGCCACTGTTACCTACAAAGACTCCTCTTGCCACTGTATTTGTAGCGCGATATCCAGAGACGAATTTCGGCTGCATTTACAACGAAGGAGCGTTGTTCCTCCATTGTGAGTATAAGAAGGAAAGGGGGCTGTACTGCTTGAGCATGCCGGTGGATGACGATATGGCAATGGTGGGAAGCCGTGAACAATACGGCTATCCGAAAAAGATGGCGGACAAAATCACAGTAGAAAAAACGGAAAATCGTGTAGTCGGCAGTGTTATTCGAAAGAAGGAGGAAATATTAAGAATAGAATGTGAACTGACGAAAGAGGTACCATCAAACTTCATGGATGATGTGGGCGTACAAACAGAGGACTGGGATGGAACACCATGTTACAGGGTGATTGCTTTCCTGTATAAATACTTCCCGAGTCCGGGCGGCATGGGTTTTGATTACCTACCTAGGCTTGTTAGAGAGGCCACTCTCATGAGAAAAAAAGGCGAGGTACTCGAAGGACGAGGTGAAGTTAAGGTTTCTTCATCCCCCTTTGACCCCCTTGGAGACGTACCGGTCAAAGAGATTAGAAACATCGTTTACGGGAAATGGCATAATACAATGCTTCCCGGAAAAGTGATTGGGAGAGCTTGGAATCCGTTCAAATTTTCGAAACACGCATTTTTCAAGACCGATGTGGTTCCGACTCTATTGCAAAATTATGACCCTAGCGCTGAAAAGAGAGCTAGAGAGATCATGAAGGTCGCTAGGAAATTCTAAAACCTATCCCTAACAAGGCTCTTGCAGCCGATAGCTAATCGCTGCGGCTGAAGAGCAGCGTTGGGTTAAAGGAGACAGTATGAGTTCAAAAAGTGATATAGGAGTCGCAAAATTTCTGAAAGGCTATAACTGTGCACAGGCAGTATTCTACTCTTTCTGCGATGATCTCCAGTTTGAAAAGAACACTGCTTTGAAAATGGCTTGTGGCTTTGGGGCAGGTATGGGGAGAAAAGAGGAAGTCTGCGGTGCTGTCACCGGTGGGATAATTGTAATAGGCGCAAAATATGGAAGAGGCGAAAACGACGACAAGACAGCGACTGAGTTGACTTACAACAAAACAAGAGCACTAATGGACCAATTTGCTGAGAAGCATGGCACTTTTATTTGTCGTAAGCTGCTAAATGGCTGTGAGTTAACAACAGAAGAAGGTCAAAAACAATTTAAAAAGAATGATCTATTGAATAAGACATGCAAACCATGCGTTCAGAGCGTGGTCGAGATTCTTAAGAATATTATCTAATAAAGCCCAACAAACGAATCCACCGGACGGCTTTCAGCCGCCGGTGATCCGTGAACAAGGGGGTCGCATCTTAAATATTAATTATTCAGACGAGAAACTTAAAAATTAACATGTGCCCCTTATCTTCACAAAATGAAAGATCTGACCCCACAGATTAACAAGGGCTATGATGCGCGTTTGCCTTTGGCGATCATGCAAAAACCCAACCTAACAAATTGAATACAGACGTCTTATGCGGTGCGCCCGGTCTTGAGGCGAAAAAAATATTTCTTTTCGGCAGCCTAGTATACATGTTATGCGGTATATGAATCCTATAATATTTTCTATGGTGAAAAGATGGAAAAAGTTTTTAATGGTAAAAAGGCGGCAAAACTAGGCACTGAAAAGAGGCCCGCTGTTGTTAATGTACAAACAGAAGAAAGATTGAAAGAAGTAGCCTCAATATTTGAAGAAAACGGTTGGAAATATACAATTGGATTGGAGCCAGATAAACCAGAGGATATTACCGATTTAGAAATATTATTGAATCCACCAAAACCAAAAATAGCCGAAAAGAAAGTTGGACGCAATGAGGCCTGCCCATGTGGAAGCGGGAAGAAGTATAAAAAATGCTGTGGTAAATAAGGCTATTTTACATTCCAAAAAACTAGTCTGCGCATAACGATCTGCTGCACTCTGCCGGCTGGAAGCAGGGGCGCTTTTGCTATTCAAGACGAATAAAGGGACAAACCTTAACTGTTTACAAACGCTCCGCCCGGTGGTGAAGCCGAATCCAGGTGATTCGCCGTGTACTGCGATCCATGCTCAAGCAGATTTCGCTAGAACCACCCCGCTCAGCTCGTGGGGAATAAAGGCATTGAGCGGAATAATAAGGAAGAAGGCAGAATTGGGGATACGCTAATGACTTCAAATTTCTTACTTTATGGGGCAACGGGTTTTGTTGGCGATGCCATCGCCCGTCTTGCTGTGAAGCGTGGACTCCGGCCTATTCTTGCTGGGAGAAATTCCGATAAGGTGGTGCCTCAAGCAACAGAATTAGATTTGGATTATCGCATCTTCAATCTCGATGATACCAATGCATTAGATTCAGCGTTGGAAAATGTGGTAGCCGTTCTCCATTGCGCGGGTCCGTTTATCCACACCTTCAAACCAATGGTAGAAGCTTGCCTTCGTCAGGGAACACATTATTTAGATATTACTGGCGAGTTTCCCGTATATGCGGCCTTAGCTTCCTATGATTCTCCGGCTGAAAAACAAGGTGTCATGATTTTGCCAGGTGTTGGTTTCGATGTTGTTCCAACAGATTGTCTTGCCGTTCACCTCAGGCAGCGGCTCCCCTCAGCCACCCATATTACCCTCGCTTTTTACTCCAAAGGTCCTGCCGGCCCACCACCGGGAACGGTTAAAACGATGGTGGAATTAATCCCTTATGGAAACAGGATTAGACGAGATGGAAGTTTGGTACCAACCCCAAAAGGTATCAATACACGCATGATTGATTTCGGGGAGGGGCCGGTGCAGGCAGTGAGATTGACTTGGGGAGATGTATTTACAGCCTATTACAGCACAGGAATACCCAATATCGAAGACTATGCCGTACTCCCGGATGATTTCGTTCGACAAATGAAAGCAATTGAGTATCTCCGGCCTTTGTTTAGCCTATCTGTGGTACGGAATATTCTTAAGCGATTGGTAAAGGCTGGTTCGACCGTTGAGGAGAGAGAACAAACCCAGGTAAGTGTGTGGGGTGAAGTGATAGACGACCAGGGTCGAAAAGCGGAATCGCGGTTACATGGCCCAGAGGGGGGAGTTACCTGGACGGCACTTGCGGCGTTAGCCGCAATTGAAAGAGTGCTAGGCGGAGATGTACAGCCTGGCTTTCAGACGCCGGCTAAGGTCTATGGGGCAGACTTCGTGTTGAATTGTGAAGGAGTTGTTAGAGAAGACCTTCCTTAAACCCGAATCAGGTTTGGTGATTTATTAGAGACACAGAACGCATAGGGGTGATGCACACAAGAGCATCTGCAGTGCCCAAGGGGTGCAACTTATCTTGCAGCACGTTATACACATATGAATTAATGTGAAATGAATTGTCTAAAATGCCCATACTGCCAAAAAAAGGCAGCACCATTTTTAAAAACATATTTTTGGGGCTATTTCCCAGGGAATCGGCCCAATGTATGCCAGAACTGCTCGAAACCTATTAAGTACAATCTGAATTATTATTTTCAGTGTGGAGCGCTTGTTTTAGTTCTATTGATAGCTTTAGGTTTTTTTGTAGATCCGCTCTTCTCAATTTTTGAAAGAAACACGAATACATCTTCACCAGTTACAGAAGTTCTGGGTTTCGATTTCATTGGTTTAATTGGCCAATTGCTTGAGATAGGTTTTGTTTTTTTCATTCTCTATATTTCATTTGAACTGCCTGCGAAGTATTTTGGTTTAAGGATTTTCAAAAAAAGCAATTAGGGAGAGCGGGTCGGGATAGAGCTGGGGCGCGCGCAGCCTTAGGATTCGGTGGCTTATCCACAGCTTTCGCTATGGCCCTCAGTCCGACTCCCGTGGAACAAGGGGGTCGCATCTTAACTATTAATTATTCAGACGAGAAACTTAATAATTAAGATGTGCCCCTTATCTTCTGATTTGTTTATTTGCTTAGCCCCGTTTCCCTTTCCCAAGAGACCCACGGGGGCGAGTTAATGGAAACCGAATTAGAATGGATTTAGATTCTTGTTCAGACTCGTAATGCCTTTAGTCTACCCGGATAGCTCTCCTTATACGTCAGTAATAAATTGATACTAGTGGCAGCGCCGGCAAAAGACATATAGGTGGGGACCTGAGAGGAAACAAACGCCTGGGCAATTATCATCAGTTCGTTCACGTCCTCTGGTACAACACTGAGTTGGGGCACCATAGCGATTGGCTTTGAAGATGCTGGGATCATTTCGAACATTCCATCCGCCCATCGGGACAATGCGCCCGACCCTAGCGATTGAGGCGATGCAAACCCACCTAAATCCAGAAAACCGATGAGAAAGTCGATGGATTCCCACCCTGAAACAATGCTAACCAATTCTCCCAATTTACCAGTTTCCATAATGGTTTGTGAGTAGTCTATAGGGTTTCGAAGAATATTGCCTGCAGCCGGACTAAATTCACGTATCCGATGGATAATCTCCTGCGGGAGTTGGGGGACGATTAACCCTTTCTTTTCAAATTCGTCGGCAACTAGGACACTATTTCCACCACCTGCACCAATCAAGGCAACATTTCTACCATTAGGGATAGGCATAAACAGAAGCGTCTGCAATATATCAGCCATCTCTTCCAGAGAATAGACCCGAATTATCCCGAATTGCCTGCAGAGGGCATCCCAAATCACTTCGGCCCCGGCGAGGGATCCGGTATGGCCGGCAGCGGCCCTGGTACCACCATGAGTAATCCCTCCCTTGAGTAATACCACGACCTTCTCTTTCGCAGCCCTTTCCAGCGCTCGGTGGAACCTCGCTCCATCCTTAACCCCTTCGATGTACAAGCCTATTATCTTGGTATCAGGATCATCAGCGAGATATTCGAGAAAATCGCTTTCGTTGAGATCGCAGGCGTTACCGTAGCTAATGACCTTGCTGAAGCGAACACCACGCCAGGCCGCCTGTCTAACTAGACTTCCTGCATTCCCGCCACTTTGGCTGACAAATGCTACATGGCCACTTTGCTGGGGGAAACCGATACCGAAGGAGAGGCGCGACTGAGGGCAGTAAATACCCATGCAGTTAGGGCCTATAATTCTAATCCCCTTTCTTCGAGAAGCTTCAACCAGTTGCGCTTCCAGCCTTGCCCCTTCTTCCTCCCCCGTTTCGCTAAAGCCTGCGGTACAAAAATGTATGGCCCTTACCCCTTTGGTATCGCATTCTTCGACCAATCCGGGCGAGGCTTGAGCAGGTACCGTGCTGATCACATAATCGACTGTGCCGGGTATATCCCGAAGGCTTTTGTAAACCTTATATCCTTGAATCTCACCGCCTTTGGGGTTTACCAGATAAATTGGCCTTTCAAATCCAATCTCGGTAAGGGCGTCTAAGAAAACTCGTGTCCAATGTTCAGGATTGGCGGTCGTAATCCCGGCAAGGGCAATCGACCGGGGGTGAAAAAGTAGATCCAGACTCTCAAAATGGGACATGCTCTACAATCCGCGCTCCTTTCAGAATTGAAGCCAAAACAGAATCGACAAAGAAAAAACGGGCCCGTGGCAGCCTGATTCATATTACTTCACATCCACTCGCATCTGCTTACAAGGACTGTCTCAAATCCTATTGTCCAGGCACGCTACCATGTTTCCTGCGGCAAAGCAAGTTTCAAGGAGGGGCCGAAGCAGTGAGGCGACCGGGCCGGGAGGTCCGTAAATAAGTAAATGACTTCACATGGCGATCTTTTTGCCCTATTCTTTTTGGTATGCCTAGATTAGCGAGACTTGATGCCCGTCCGCCTTACTCCGCTTGGCTGGAGGGCGAGCCTGATCCTCGCGATGGCGGGCAGGCACCCGGCGTCTTACATCATATCATGGTACGGGGAATGGAGCGTCCGAGTATCCTCAAAGAAAACAAAGACTGCGACAGTGTTCTCGAGCGGGAACGTGCACCTTATCCCGCAGCACGTTGTGCGGCATGATTTGTAAAAAAAATATCTTTTGACTTTATGAACAACAATGTATATACTTGGTATAAACATTAATTTTAAAGAAGAAGGTCAGGATGTTAACCAAAATTCATAAATGGGGAAATAGCCAAGGGTTGAGATTCCCCAAGACTATCCTTAAGGAAGCTCAAATTACTGTGGGAGACGAAGTGAATGTTACTGTTCAAGATGGTAAAATTATCATAGAAACAGTGAATAGGATGCGAAATACGTATAACCTTGAAGAACTGGTATCAAAAATACCAAAAGATTATCGAACTGAAGAACTTGATTGGGGTCCTCCTGCTGGAAAGGAAGAGTGGTAGTTGCCTAAGCATATTCCCAAAAAGGGGGATTTCATCATAATAACGTTTGATCCCCAGTCGGGTCATGAACAAAAGGGCAGACGACCTGCATTGGTAATAAGTAATACCCTGTTTAATAAGCACACAGGCCTCGCCATCGTGTGTCCAATCACGAATACCTACCGGAACTTCCCGTTCCACGTGAAGATACCTGACCAGTTATCATTGACCGGGTATATTATGGTTGAACAAGTCAAATCTATTGATTTCGTAAGCCGAAAAGTCAAATATGTTGAGACAGCACCTTTGAAAACAGTAAATGAGGTTCTTGGTATTTTGGATGCCTGCATATACTAGGGTGCCTAACCGCTTCAACTCCGACCTGAGAGGGCCCGGCGGCTTTGTAACGTGGGGACTTGGAGTCATACATAGTTGCCACGGAGGAGGGCATACCTTTTGGTTTTCAAGTTTCGACAGGGTTTGGCTTCTAAATTTTAAAATCTAAGGACGCCCCCCAAGCCCGCCTTGCAGGCGGGACTTTGCTCAGCCCCATTGGCAGGTCAGATGCAGAAGAAGCATCTGCCGCGCCCAGGGGCTGAAGAAAAGCAGGTCATGAAAGCCATGGTTGCTGAAGGAGATCCAACCAATAAACTGCGTTAACAAAAGTTATCCTATGGTTATCGGGACATATCACCCGATGGGGCTCTATAGGTAGGACAGCTTTTACGAAAAATGGCTAGGAACAAATTCCAACTGAAAACACCCTGGAGAAACAAAAGGTTATGCCTAGCGTTCCTCTGTATTGCGGCAATCGCTGTCATTTCCCTCGCCAAAGGGATCGGTGAAGGCCAGAATCCAGAGAACCTTGAGGAAGTAATCTGGGTGGGACATGTCAGGTTTGAATATAAAAGAACCGAAAGATATAGCGGGCAGAGCTCTGTGAGGAGGGAAAACGTTAAGGCCTCCAACAAATGGAACGAAGCATTTAACACCCATCTCACGATCAAGGCCTGCGGTAAGGCAGGGGATCTTCATATTCAGGGTATCTCCGGCAATCTAAGTCTGAATTATGATCATCAATACCGCTGGAAAAGGGACCACGAAAGTTGTCTTGATGAACGGGCTCGAGTTGAGAGGATCGTTCGTCCAGGGGATAGGGAATATGAAAATGAGCAGAGGTTTGGTTCCATTTCCGGTCAGCCAAGTGGAATGATTGATCTCAATTTACTTCCCGGCGCAAATACCTACTATCTCAGCGCTGTTGGGGAAATCCTTTATAGATTAAGTACTTCCGGCGAATCGGGCACTATATGGGCCTGTTCAGGAAGAGATCAAAGAAGTCCTATCCTTCAGAGGCCTGCTGAAGTATCCTTGCCTTTTGCGTTGATAACCTCCGGAAATGCCGGAAAAGGAATATCCGGCAAAAAGGACCTGTCCCCGAGCGCTGAAGAGAAAAAGAGAAGAAATGATTCTTTACAGAGAGGACAAGGAAGGGATATTGATGAGGGAACGGGACATTATGATGAGATAATAACTGCTGAATGGCACTTTGCTGCTAAGGATCCCTGCCAGGATGTCATCCAACAAGTTCAGACTGATCTTGCTTTCGCAGAGGCCTATGCCGATAAGAAAATCCAGGATTTTGCCTCAACTCTCACTGAATACGAAAAGCTTGTAGGTGACAAAGCATATAAAACCATACACGGGAAGCCGCCAAGTCGTGGTCAAGGGGACTTCGAAGAAGGTGGGCCCTTTGTTGATCCCGAAACCTGCGAGATCGTCGGCTTGGAGGAGTATCGGCAAAAATTGGCTGAGAAATGCAGGCCTGATATCATCATTGAGTCTATACAGGCTCATGAGGAAACGCATCAGAGACAATGTTTTAAATTCAACGAAGAAATGAATTCAGGTAATCCTCATATTAAAGGAATGATGGAAGTAACAGCCTATAAGACCGGCATAGGGGTTCTCCTTGACTGGTTAGAAACTCACTGCCCGAACTACGACACTTCTCAAGATAGAAGTCGGTTGGATAAAATCAGGAATTAAGCGGATCTTGTTTTTAGGTTCCAGCTCTAATGGGGAGAAACACCTGAATAGCACACTAAGTGGCGGGCGAGTCAGTTCTGCACTCTTAAAAATGACTCCTCAGTCAGTAAAGCGCGGAACGGGGTCGCCCTTCAGTTTTTAAGTTTCCGCATGCTTTGCTTTCCAGATTCTAAAACCGAAGGGCACCACCCAAGCCCGCGTTGCAGACGGGACTTCGCTCCACCTCATTGGCACGCCAGATGTACAGAACAGTATCTGCTACGCCCACGGGGTGCAGCTTATCTCGGAGCCTGATAGGCGGCGCTCCACGCCGCCCGGTCGTGTAGCGGGATGACCCCATTGTGCCGGATAATCCGCTCCAGGGTCGATTGGATTTCGCCGCCAACGCCATACCCAACGAGCGAGGGATGAACGCATTGGGGCGAATAAAATATGTAAAGGGGGGCAACTGAAATGTGGGCTTATATAATTCTTGGTGCCATTTGGGTTGGATTACTGATCCCAGTGGTTCGAGAACGTCGCGCCTGGATTGCCTATGCACACGGTGGAACCGGTCTACTCTTTACTTCATTGCTACTTAGTCTTGAACTCCATCAAACAGGAGATATCGCCGACATCGTATGGTTAGAAATCATCGGTTTTGTTCTCTTCATCCCTGCTGCCATTCTAATTGCATCAGCACTAGTTGCTATTGCACAAAGAAATCTGGTTAAGACCGGAATGATGAGAATTGTTCGGCACCCCATGTATCTTGGAACGGCTATCGCGGCTTTTGCTCTCATTTTAGTCTTTCAGTCTATCCTTTCAATAGTCTTGTCTATCATAGCAATAGTGCTCCTATGGATGGCATCCAAAATGGAGGACGATTATAACATAGAGCGATTTGGCGATAGTTACAGAGACCATATGACACGTGTTCCTCGGTGGAATGTTTTTAAGGGATTAAGAAAAGAGTAAGCTAGTAGCGTTGATTATCAGGCGATAAAGGAATAATCAAAGATTTCCATGAATCTGACTCTTAGGGAACTTACTCATTCGTAACACCATGTGAAACGGGGAGCTTTTAACTCCCCGTCTCTGAGCCACCCGTGTTAAATGGTTAAGATTGGCCCTATTCCCGCGGAATAAATAGATGCAGTAAGCCGAATAGCAAGATAGGAGGCGGAATCAGTTGCTGGGGCACCAGCCTGTGGGGCTGTGCAGTGCTTTATCTCGCTGCTATTCGGCACGCAGATTATCTCGCGGAGCTTTCGGCGGATAAGTATGAGTGCACGATTCATAGACAATTTCACAGTGCTACTTCTGGACATGGGTAACACATTCATGTTCGGTTGCAACCGATTTGGCAAGGACATAGACTATTCTGCCACCTACAGTAGGTGCGGTGGGGCTGTTCTGGATACGCAAACACTCTCGGCAGTCATAGATGCTCTCCTAGCAAGGATACTAACGGACTACCGCAATCCAGCGTACTACGATGCTTTCGGTACAGTTGGAGAGTACCTTCGCGAGCTTCCGATGGCTAAGACGTTGCCATCAGAGGAACTGGACATCTTAGAGCGGGTCTTCGGCGCACACGAGGCAGGACATATCCCCTACTCACATGTTCGCGTGCTGCGGGAGTTGAACAGGAGTCATGTTCTAGGCTTGGTCTCAAACATCTGGTCGAATCGAGGGTTTTTTGAGGCTGAGTTCAGACAAGTTGGCATTCTTGATCTATTCAGAGTCATTGTGTGGTCCTCGGATTACGGTTCTATCAAACCATCGGCTCGGCTATTCCGGGAGGCACTCGATGCTTTAGAGATGCATCCGGAAGACGTCCTGTTCGTTGGAGATAATCCCAAGAGGGATATCGTTGGAGCCAAGGCCGCGGGGATGAAAACAGCATGGCTTAGGAATGATCAAAGGCCTTTGTCTCCCGCCGACCCCATACCGGATTATACAATCTCAGATCTTGGTGAGCTTCTTGTGCTTGAGGCGAAAAAGTGATAGGAAAGCTGGCGGTAAAGCCGGATAACCCTGTACTGCCCGGTAATTCGTTCCAGGCTCCAGAAGGTTTCGCTGAAAGCGCCGCACCAGATGAGCGCGGAATAAGGGCAGTAAGCGGAATCATGATAGAAATCATTGAAGCAAATACTGATAAATTAATAGCAAAAGCAAAAGAGCTATTTCAAGAATATGCTGAATCATTGGGATTTGACCTGTGCTTTCAAGACTTCGAACAGGAGCTGGCCGATTTCCCGGGTCAGTACTCTCCACCGCGTGGCCGTTTATTTTTGGCAGTTTTCGAAAACCATCCCATAGGCTGCGTTGCCCTTCGAGATTTCGGGAGGGACATGTGCGAAATGAAGCGTCTTTATGTGAGGCCGGATTTCAGAGGACAAAGGGTTAGGAAGACTGCTGGCTGAAACAGTCATCAATGCGGCAAACGATATAGGTTATTACTGCATGAGACTTGATACAATCCCATCAATGAAAAGCGCAAATCTTTTATATAAGTCATTAGGATTCATAGAGATAAAATCCTATAGACCGAATCCTATTGAAGGGGCATTATTTTTGGAATTGAGTCTCAAATGATAGAAAGAACTATAAGCACCAGATGAAGGTTGTCAGGAAAAGCAGTCGCGCTTTTCTCATTTGTTTTTCCTGCAATGTATCGGAAACGTCATACGCGGAAGGAACAATGATTATCCGTGCGGAAAAGCCAGAAGACCAAATTGGAATAAGACATATCAATACCGAAGCTTTTGATACTGATGCTGAAGTAAACCTTATTGACGCCTTGAGGAAACGTGGTATTCCATTGATTTCTCTCGTAGCAGAGGAAAATGGTGAACTGGTCGGTCATATTCTTTTTAGTCCTGTCACCTTGGAGGCCGACAACTGCAGTGTTTCTATGGCAGGTCTAGCTCCGATGGCGGTAGCGCCAGCATTTCAAAAGAGGGAAATAGGTTCAATGCTCGTAGAGGAAGGTCTAAGGCATTGCAAAAAGGAGGGTTATGACGCTGTTTGCGTATTGGGTCATCCGGATTACTACCCGCGGTTTGGTTTTGTCCCATCCGTGAACTACGGAATCAAATCAGAATTCGACGTACCTGCTGAGGTATTTATGGCCAAAGAGTTAAGAGAAGGGGCCCTGGCCGAGTGTAACGGCATTGTAAAATACCACGACCTCTTCAATCAGGTGTAAGCCTATTACAAAGGGGCACTACCTCACGGACTTTCCCTCTATTTTTCAATCGCTAAAGGAGAAAATGATCAATGACAATAGCCATGATGATTCTTCAAGAAACACCTTTGATTGGGGATGAATATTGTCCCCATAAGTTTCGATATCTATCCTTTAGCAACACCGTCAGAGGCTGAGGAGCTTCTTAAACAGGTAGTGACTCATATTGAGTTGCTGGCGTTATCGCCTCATAACTCAATCCGGCGGACGCCTTAAACCGCGCTGCCGATTTTCAGCGATATGCCTTGAGCTGGCTTTTGAATAATGGCCTTGGCCCGCTATGAAAGAAAGGAAACATACTATGGTAAAATTTGAGACCAACATGGGTGAGATTGTCTTGGAGCTTTACGAGGATAAAGCACCCAAGACCGTAGCCAACTTTCTTACCTGCGTGGCGGAGGGACACTACGCCGGTACCATCTTCCACAGGGTAATCGACGGCTTCATGATCCAGGGCGGTGGCTTTACCCCCGACATGCAGCAGAAGCGAACTAGAAATCCCATCGAGAACGAGGCCGATAACGGACTCAAAAACGACGCCTATACCGTATCCATGGCCCGCACTGCAGATCCACATAGTGCCACGTTCCAATTCTTTATTAACGTTAAGAAAAACGATTTCCTGAACTACACCTCCAAAACCGAAAAGGGCTGGGGTTACACGGTATTCGGCAAGGTGGTCAAAGGGCATGGCGGGGTAAATAAGATCAAGGCCGTTCCCACCTGCAGCAAAGATGGATTCGACGACGTACCGGGAGAGCCCGTGACCATTATCAAAGCAGAGTTTGTGGACTCATAGCATTCTGAATCCTTCAATACTGCCAGGGTTCACGTAGAGGGGCCTGACTTCGGCTGAGCTTCCTTCGGGCTGCCTTCGTCATGCCGGGCGTACACCCAATTTCATGTCCCTTGGATCACTTTTTCATAGAGGTTAATGAAAAACATACTTTTCATCATATACCAGCCATACAAGTGGCTTGTCTTCGTCCCCTGGCTTGTACTGGCCACACTCTTCTTCGGTTCGCTGACCGTGTTCCTGGTTGTACTCACCAATCCTAGAATCGCGAGTTTCATCGGCGGCGCTGTGTGGGCGAGGCTGAACAGCTCTATGACACCCATGTTCGTGAGCGTTTTAGGCAGGGAAAACATAGACAAAAGACAGTCTTATGTGATCGTGAGCAATCACCAGAGCCATTACGATGTTTTTGTCCTGTACGGCTGGCTGGGGGTGGATTTCAGGTGGGTTATGAAACAGGAATTACGTAAGATACCGGGGCTTGGAATCGGATGTGAAAAGATCGGGCACATATTTATCGACAGATTCAACAGCCAAAAGGCCGTGGCGGCAATCAATGCCGCAAAGAGTAGGATCGTAAATGGCACATCGGTGATATTCTTCCCCGAAGGCTCAAGGAGCATGGACGGCAAACTGCATGCCTTTAAAATGGGCGCCTTTAAAATGGCGCTCGATCTGGGCATCCCCGTTCTACCAATTACGATTATAGGCACGAGAAAGATCCTTCCTCCAAAAACGATCAATCTTTTGCCGGGCCGGGTCAAGATGATTATTCATAAACCGATTGATATTTCCGGCTACAGCAATGACAACCTGAATGAATTGGCACAAAGGACAAAAGAGATCATCGGTGATGCACTCGAGCGGTAAGTACGAAAATCAGGTTCAGACCTCGGCTGTTGACAGAGACAGGTCCAGATAGTAAGTAAGGGGGGTCTCCGCTTGACTCTTGTGGGATCCCTTATTTGCTGATTAGCAGCGCCGTCAGGCATCGCTAAGAACTCTCTCTGCCACCTATCGTAAAGGGGCTCGAAATTGGGTCCGGCAGTTGGCAATGAAGATTTGCTTGATCAAGAATGAATATCGATAGATCAACTGATTTGTTGCATTATCGAAGGGCGCGCCTCTTTTCCCTATGGTGGAGCTGGGCTTTTTTTTCACGGAGAGGGGAATTTAACGAGCCGGGGAATGTGGCACTACTCCGGACGAGCCTATTGAGGGCCAAGCGGGCAGTAATTGAGGGATCTACCGGACAACCTGTTTAGCAAGCAGGTGTTTTTCTGAAAATGAGTGCAGTTGCGGTGAACAATTTATGGATTTAGAACATGGAGCACTGGTCCTTGAAGGCGGAGGTCTCCGGGGGGTATATACCTCTGGCGTACTTCGCTTCTTCATGGATAAAGGGGTTTGCTTTCCTTATGTGATTGGCGTTTCGATGGGGGCCTGTAACGCGGCTAACTATGTCTCACGCCAGCCAGAGAGAAACCGGATAGTTTGTATCCGTTATGTCAATGATGCTCGGTACATCAGCTATTCTCGTCTGTTAATGCGAGGCGAGCTATTCGGCATGAAGTTCATTTTTGACACGCTCCCGCATTCCTTAGTCCCATTCGATTTCAAGACCTTTATGGACAATGACGTGAAATGTATTACTGTCGTTACGGACTGTGAGACCGGAGAAGCGCTGTATTATGAAAAGAAGGAACTTGGTGAGGATTATCTGAGGGTCGTACAAGCATCGAACAGCTTGCCGTTTGTAGCGAAACCGGTTCATCATAAAGGACGAATTCTAATGGACGGCGGGCTAACTGACGCGGTTCCGATCCGCAAGAGTATAGATGACGGTAATGCGAAACATGTCCTTATTCTTACTCGCCCGAAAGGCTACCGGAAAAAACGGCCCCGTTTCATACGATTTGCCTCTATGCGATACTCCCGGTACAAGGGCCTATGTGAAGCTCTCGCAAGTCGACATGCAAGATATAACGAGACCATGGATCTCATCGATCAGCTCGAACAGCGGGATGAGGTTTTTGTAATCCGGCCCCGGTTAGCCCTCAATGTCGGCCGGGCTGAACGGAACAAAGACAAGCTCTACGCAGCCTATGATCAGGGGTATAGCGATGCCTCCGTATGTTATGCGGGGCTGCGCTCCTATTTGAATTCGAATTTCTAACGAATAGGTGAAGGGGGTCAGCGCTAGAACGCTGCCGGTTAGTCGGGCGTTAGACCGTCTTGGATAGTGCTTACCTAACAATTTGTCTTGAATTTCCTTTTACAGCAGGGGGCGACATGGAAGAAAAAACAAAGATCGGTATAATCATCTGTGACCGCTACCGCAGGTGCGCGGGCGGAAAGTGCTTCAGATCGTTGCGGAACAGAGAAGGTGCGTTCAGCAGGTACAAAAACAGGGAAGTTGAAATTGTCGGGTATACCAGCTGCGATGGGTGTCCTGGTGGTAATGTCGAATATGCCGTGGAGGAAATGATGGGAAACGGAGCAGAGGCGATACATCTTGCCACTGGCTTAGTTGTGGGGTATCCTCCGTGTCCCCATATCAACTATTTTCGTGATTTTATCAAAACAAAATATGGCCTCGAAGTCGTGTATGGCACCCATCCTATACCTCAGAAATACCTCGCTATGCATGATCAGTTGGGAACATGGGAAGGTCCCGAGTGGCAAGAAATTATTCAACCGACCTTAGTGGATGAAGAAACCCGTTTATCCTATGACTAAAAAACGTGCATAGGTTGAGCGGTTCGCTCCCCCTTATAGGGCATTGGAACTGATGGAGCTCCCTGAGCCCCGATTTGTCGGGACCCTTTAGAGGCAGGGCCTCCGCCATAATACCGGCGGACAAGTTCGCCATGGTTCCGGCGGATAAATCTGCGCTTCGTTTCGACAAGTCGCCGACGCGCCAAAGCCGCTATGGCGACGGTGCGCTGCAGGGTATTCAAGCGAAGACGAATAAGAAAACTTGACAGTTGAAAGGAGTACACTATGAACTATGAGCATCTTATCATTGAGATCGGCGATGATTCCGTTGCTGAAATAACCCTTAATCGTCCGGCACAACTCAATACATTCAACACCCCCCTGGCCATAGAACTCGCCCAAGTACTCAATGAATTAGACTCAGAAACACGGGCACGAGTCATTATCCTCAAGGGGGCGGGGAAAGCATTTTGTGCCGGTATCGATGTTAGTGAGTTTTTCGACAAAACCGCTATGGAATACCGGGCTTGGACAGAGCGTATGGAAAGGCCGCTCGTTACAATCAGCCGTATAAGCAAACCCGTTATCGCCCAGGTGCACGGAGTTGCCGCAGCCAACGGAGCCGGTTTAGTGGCGGCTGCTGACCTGGCTATTGCCGCTGAAGACGCACGTCTCGGTTTGACTGCTATAAATGTTGGGCTTAATTGCATAGGGCCGGTAGTTCCGGTTACGCGTTCGGTTGGAAGAAAGCGAGCCCTTGAGTTACTGTTCTATGGCGATTTGATAAAGGCCAGGGATGCCTTAGACATGGGACTCTTGAACAGAGTTGTACCCGCAGCCGATCTGGATAAGGAAACCAGGAATTGGGCCGCGCTTCTGGCCCAAAAGAGCCCTATAGCACTTCAAATTGCCAAGAAAGCATTTTATGCTGCGGCGGATCTGGATTACTACAAAGCATTCGAATACATGAACGAGGCTTTTGCACGACTCTGCAGCGCGGAAGACGCTAAAGAGGGTGTAAAGGCCTTCCTGGAAAAGCGAGCTCCCGTGTGGAACGAACGATAATTATAGGTAAAAGCAGGGGACTTCCAAAACCAAGGCCTGCGTTTAACAGGGTAACGGCAAATCGCAGGTGTACCGATAGCGTTAGCTGACACAGCTACGCCGGTCCTCTGCGGCTCAATTTGGCCGGTATCTGAAACATGCAAAAAACGAACTCGATTATCGCCTTAGCACCGCAGCATAATGATTAATATTTATTCTGCATGACTTCGCAATAGCGTAACTTATCGCTGCAGCCGGTGCCGCAAGCTGTGGGAATGTGAGCGACTCGCCGTCATCCTTTATGAACATGTATGGTGAAAATATCGAATTCTGGGACAGGATAGCAAAAAGGTATGACTGGATTACCTTGAAGCTGACAAAGGACTACTCAGCCCTTATTCAGCGTATCGTAGATGAGATAGATGGTTCGGAAAATGTGCTTGAAGTTGCCACAGGGAGCGGCCTCATCGCTGTCGAACTGGCCAGGAAGGCTAAGATGATTGAAGCGATAGATATATCCTCAAAAATGATAGAGCTTGCTAAAATTAAGGCGTCCGAAAATCAAATAGAGAATATACATTTCTCTGTCCAAAGTGCTTACAACCTTGACTTTGAGGGATGCACATTTGATGCGGCAATCTGTTCAAATGCACTTCATTGCATGGAAACTCCTAAACAGGCTCTGTCGGAAATCAGGAGGGTTTTAAAGCCGAAAGGTATTCTGATTGCACCTACTTTTTGTCACGGTGTCAATTGGCGATCACGTCTTATTTCAGAACTCATGAGCCTAACCGGATTCAAGTCATATCATAGGTTCACAATAGAAGAGTTCTTTGGGGTGATAGTGTCAAGTGGGTTTGCCATAGTCAGAAAGGATATCTCCAAAGACTTTATACCGCTCGCATATGTTGCTGCAAAATCCGCACCTGTGTTCGATTAGTCGAACAGGATTGATCGGCCCATCTTGAGGTTCTTTATCTGATGCCATTTTTCTCAACTTCGTGTATGATCGCAGGCTCGGCCGCTAGGGAGATTCAGGAGATGGACGCAAAGCCAGCCATATGGATAGCCTCCGATGCCATCAGGGATCTCACGAGCGATACCGTGCGAAGAAGGTTCACCAGGACAAAGGCCTGATTCTGCCAGTTAGAACGGGTGCAGTGCCTGCAACCGGACAAGGAAGCCATCGAGAGTCTCCGGTCGTCCCACTCAGGGATGGAGCATGTGCATTAAACCAGCACTTGCGGGCTAGCGTTACGGCCTCATTAGTTGAATGATGATAAACATAAGCAAAGAGGTACTAGCAGCAGAAGGCAGAATACGGCCGTTTATCCGCGAGACGCCCCTGCAGTATTCTTTTTTTCTGAGCAAACTCGGGAGCTGCGAAGCCTACCTGAAACTCGAAAACCTCCAGCATACAGGCTCATTCAAGGCCCGTGGTGCCCTGAATAAACTGTTCTCCCTGAGTTCCCCGGAGCGACGGGCTGGTGTTGTGGCCGCGTCAACGGGAAATCACGGGCTTGCAGTGGCCTACGGTGCAAGCAAACTTGGCATTAACGGCACAATCTTCCTTCCTGAGAATGCCTCTCCTCAAAAAGTGAAGGCGCTTCGTAACTATAAGGTTGAGATTAGATTCTATGGAGATAACTGTGAGGCAACGGAGAGTCATGCAAGAGCCGAGGCCAGGAAGACCGGGCAGATCTACCTATCACCTTACAACGATCCGAAGGTCGTGGGCGGCCAAGGCACGATAGGGCTTGAAATCCCGCGACAGTGTGAATCCGTTGATTCCATCATGGTGTCCGTTGGCGGGGGCGGCTTGATATCCGGAATTGCCGGATATGTCAAGGGTCTTCGAGGGGATATCAAAATCATAGGGTGCCTGCCCGAAAACTCGCCTGTCATGTATGACTCCGTCCGTGCAGGCCGTATCGTGGATTCTGCGGTTTCCCCTACCCTTTCGGACGCAACTGCCGGAGGAATTGAGGCCGGCGCCATTACCTTTGAGCCCTGCCGGCGATATGTTGACGACTGGGTCTTGGTGAGTGAAAACGAGATTTGCGAGGGCATGAAGCTCATCTTCGAGCACGAAAGGTTCGTTATCGAAGGCGCTGCCGGTGTTGTAGTGGCCTCTTTTGTAAAGATAAGAGAAAAACTCAAGAGAAGAAACGTGGTACTGGTAATGTGCGGCGGGAACATTGACGTAAAGGAATTCAAGCAACTCGTTTTCTAGATGACCTAGCGATATAGGTCATCGAGCCCGGACTCTTCAATCGAGACTGCAATGGGCGTGATTCACAGCCGCTTTTTTTCGACATCAGGGACGTTACTCCAGGCTCATGAACCCGAAAAAAACACACGACACAGTGCTGCTTACCCCCCAAACGTTTGCAAAGGGCTTGCGGAGGCTTGCCGAGAGCGACTCCACACTCGCCGCGGTCATTGCGGAATTCGGACCTCCGCCGCTGTGGACACGAAAACCCGGATTCGCCACCTTGGTGCTCATCATTCTAGAGCAACAGGTGTCCCTTGCCTCTGCCCGTGCTGTGTTCGATCAGCTCATTGGTGCTGTTACGCCATTCTCGGCATCGCAGTTCCTCAAAACCGATGACAAAACGCTGAAGGACGTAGGCCTCACTCGCCAGAAGCTCTTATACTGCAAAGAACTATCCAAATCACTCGTTGAAGGCCGAATAGACTTGAGGGTGCTGGATTCGATGCCAGATGCCGAGGTCCGCGCTGCGTTGACGGCAGTCAAAGGTATTGGTCCCTGGACCGCCGATATCTACCTCCTCATGGCGATGAGGCGACGGGATATTTGGCCCAAGGGAGATCGTGCTCTCGAAACAGCTGTCAGGGAACTCAAAGGGTTCACCGGCAGACCCTTATCGGATGGGTATGAGGAAGTTGGCGCTCCATGGCGTCCATGGAGGGCTGTTGCAGCACGTATTCTATGGCACTACTACCTGTCTACGCGCAGGAAGGCTGGATGGAGCCCGCCCTAGCGGCGCTCAAGCCGACCCGGCTCAAGCAGCACAGCTCACACTCGCGAAGCAACGTATATCTGGTTTAGGGGGTTTACATGGAACCTGAAAAAAGGCTTATATTGGACAACAGAACGCGGGTCGCCCTTGTAAATACTCTCAACAGGGCACGGGAGAAGTTCTATGAGCGACCACAATAAGAAAGGAGCATACCCATGGGAGAGACTAGCGCGCTAAAGGATAAGGTAAAGGAACTTGAAGAACGGAGCTGGGATCTTCCGGCTATCGAGAAAAGGTTCGAAAAACTCCTCGCCGACGGAATACTCAAGAAGACCCTCAACAGGGATGAGATTATCTCAAACAAACAGGAAATCCTGAATCGTGTCCAGCTGCGGGGAGAGGAATACGAGTTTCTCAGCCACAGCTGCTCCAAAGGCTCAGCCCTGGCAGTGATGGAGGAATTCGGTCTTGGAAATATGGATATTATCACGTCCCTTTCCCCGTTTCCCGGATTTGGAATGACGGGCTGGATATGTGGGGCCGTGACCGGAGGTCTTATTGCTCTGGGTCTGCACTTTGGTAGCCATGATCTATTGGACTACGAAGCAACCGGCCGCACCATGACTGCCGTTCGTACGTTCATAACCCGCTTTGAGACCGCATTAGGGACGATTCTATGCCCCAAGATGCATGAGGACGTCATATTCGGCACCTACATGGACCCGCGAGGAAGCCAGGAAAAATTTCAGGCCTTTAAGAACGCCAAGGGTTATGAGAAGTGTGCCCTACCCCCGGGCATTGGCGCCAGGATTGCGGCGGAGATTATCATCGAGAGCATGGAGGATGCAGCGGCCTAGTGGATGTGGGAGCTGTGGGCTGTGATTCCCCAAGGAGGTGCCCTTTGAAAACGTTAAGGCGCTCATGTCGCTCAAGTCAGAGGCCGCATAGGTGTAACGGCAACACAATCGACGGCTCGGGTCGAATTGCCGCCTTCACATGGACGGCAGCGCAGGCACGCCATTCAAAACTGACCTTTTGGTCCTTAGGACTGTGAAGATGCTTTCATCGCTGACAGCTGGCTGCGTTCTGGGCTTATCATCGGGGCTTGCTCCCGGGCCGCTTCTCACCCTGGTGATCACCCAAACCCTGAAACATGGTATGAGGGAAGGGTTCAAGGTTTCCCTTGCTCCCCTTATTACGGACTCCTTCATCATCGCAGCCTCTCTTTTGGTGTTGAGTAGATTGGCCGGGTTCGAGCGAATACTGGGTGCCATTTCGTGCGCAGGTGGGCTCTATGTACTCTATCTGGCCTATGAGTGCATGCGGACTGGCCCCATAACCTTTGAGGCACCTAAAGACCAGCCGCACTCGCTCAAGAAAGGTACGCTGATAAACGCCCTAAACCCCCACCCTTATCTGTTCTGGATCACCGTTGGATCGCCGTTGATATTAAAGTTTCGCGCTGAAAGCATTGTAGCGCCATTCGTATTCGTTTCGTGCTTCTACGCGCTCCTGGTTGGATCGAAGGTATTTTTGGCATTAGTGGTTGGGAAGTCCCGTACATTTCTGACGGGCAGGCGATATATCCGTGCGATGCGCCTATTGGGAGGAATACTTGCTATCTTCGCCCTCCTTCTCCTGAAGGACGCCCTGGTTCTTCTGGGACTGCTTCCATCGTAGAAAAGCTTCTGACCGTGCCTAAATTAAAGTTGCAGTAGTAGAATAGGTGATCGTAAGATGGGATGCTCCCCCAATCCTCCACCTCTCCTTTGAAAAACGACTATACAAAACCCGCTGACTTAGTGTATTTTGCTCATCAATAACCGCCTCGGTTATTCGTTCTGCTCATGCCAGGCCAGTATTACCATGTTATTGTGCTTGGTACGCATAAACCCTTTCTTACGCCTCTGTAGGTTGCAGCTGGGGATATTCTGAGCTTGTAAGCTATGTTTTTCAATGGAAGCCGTGTGATACTTGAATGGATACGAGGTCATGAGCTGACCTTATGGTGGATGGGCACTCTTTCTCTGGCTGCGTTTTTGGCAACCCTGATCCTAATCCCTATGCTCGTGGTTCACATCCCATCGGATTACTTTCTGCGGAAGAAGCGAACACTGGCCAACTTTCGGAGGCGATACTCGGTCATCCGCCTCATTGGCATTGTGGTCAAAAATATTTTCGGTATCGTTTTCGCTTTGGCCGGCCTTGCAATGTTAATCTTGCCCGGTCAGGGCATCATCACCATCCTTATCGGCGTTATGATGCTCAATTTCCCAGGAAAACTCACTCTAGAAAGGCGAATCGTACAGCAGCCCAATGTATTACGTGCTATCAACTGGATTCGGGCCAAGGCAAACAAACCTGCCCTGCAGGTTCCCCAACGCCGATCCAAAGGCAGGAAAAGATGATGGGGCCCTGCCATGATCAATGATGACATAACCGATGATCTGCTGGATGAGATTCGATCTCTCCGTTTCAGCCCCCCGACTACACACGTATACAATCCATTAGAGTATGCGCGCGTGCCCTATACACACTATCTGAGCCTTTACGGAAACTGCCCGAAGGAGGTTGTTCTCCTTGGAATGAATCCGGGTCCCTGGGGAATGGCCCAAACGGGCGTCCCATTCGGCGAAATAAGGGCGGTAAAGGAATGGCTTCGCATTGAAGCCCCTGTGGGAACCCCCTCTCGCATCCATCCAAAACGGCCGGTTCATGGGTTCAGCTGTTCGAGGAGCGAGGTTAGCGGCAAAAGGCTATGGGGCTGGGCGAGGGAAACCTTTGGGACACCTGAGCGGTTTTTCTCCCGTTTTTTTGTGGCAAACTATTGTCCCCTGCTCTTTCTCGAGGCAAGTGGGCGTAACAGGACACCAGACAAGCTCCCCGCAGCAGAACGGGGAATCCTCTTTACCGCCTGCGACCGGGCACTGCGCCGCGCCCTCCGGCGTATGGAACCTCGCTATGTGGTGGGGGTTGGTCAATTTGCATCAGAGCGGGCTCGTCAAGCCTTATCAGGACTTGACTTCATCATCGGCACCATCACTCATCCAAGTCCCGCAAACCCCAAAGCCAACCGAGGTTGGGCTACCCTGGTAACACAAGAACTCGCAGAGATAGGGATTCAGATCTAAGAACGGAAAAACCGGAGAAACCCGCACCTGTCTTTACAGACAGAGCCTGATACAAGCCTACATCAGAAAGCCCGGGACCAATCTCGGAAACAATCAACGATGCTCCCCTTACCAGAACACACGAGTGTTTCTCAAAGAGCCTGACAAAGATTCCAAATCTGTTCCTTTTGCTTCATGAATTCTATTGATATTGCTCCTGCTTGTCTGTATTAGTACATTGTATTCTTAGCTTTTTCAAAACACAGTCTTGTTTTCCGGCGCCTGAAACAACCGAGAACTCCATTCACTCGCCTTCGCCAGGATGCCCCGTGCGGAAGCGCGGGGAGCTTCACTCTTGGATAAGCCAACGTACGCGTCAACGAAAGGAGTTACTGTATGGACGATGGCTATCAAATCCTCAGAAACCTGAGTGATAACGAAGAAATTGCAAAAAAGCTCTTTGAAATCGAAGTGAGCATCCTTTCCATCGGCAGTTTCAAAACCCTGTTCGAAAGGCTGCTCCTATTAATTGAGGAGAAATTCGGAATCCCTCACTTGTGGATTTCTCTTATCGCCGAGAACGAAATATCGCACCTTATCGAAGCCCTGGAATCATCGGAACTGCTCAAGAATCGTCTTAGTCTTGTGCAAAAAGGTTTACTGTTGGATCTGCTTGAACATAAGAGCACCCCGATTCTGATCAATGAAAACCTGCAGCCCTTCTACAGGCTCTTTCCCGAAAACCATACCTTTTTTGTAAAATCCCTGGCCATCGCTCCGCTTGTTCTGGATGGGGAAATAATAGGCAGCCTGAATCTGGGTGATTTTTCCGAACTGCGATTTCAACCCACTATGGATACATTTTTTCTCTCTCAGCTCGCCGTTAAGATATCAATCTGTCTCTCCAACGTCAGCGCCCATGAGAAGCTCAAGTTTGTTGCCACACGCGATAGCGTCACTTCCCTATTCAACAGAAGCGAATTAGAAAAAATGTTGGAACGAGAATTCAGCCGGACCAAACGCTATGGAAATCCCCTGGCCGTTCTCTTCATCGACTGTAACGATTTTGAAATGGTGAACCATGCTTACGGCCATACCTGCGGGGATGCCCTGCTGAAGTATATAGCTGACCACGTGACGAGGATGATCCGAAGGGATGACTTGCCATTCAGATCTGCCGGTGACGAGTTCGTGGTACTATTGCCTAATCAAACCTCTAAAGAAGCATCGACGGTTTCCGAGCGACTCAGTGGTTTCTTCCGCGAAAACCCGCTCAAATTTGGTGATGCGCCTATTCCGGTTTCCGTTACCTGTGGATTTGCCTCCACAGAAGACCCTGAGGCCAACAGCACTGGGGCCCTCCTCAAAAAGGCCGATGAGCGGCTCTGCCAGGCCAAAAGCCGAAAAGATGTGAGCCGCTAAATAGTACGAGATGATACACTTTATGCTCACTCGATGATTTACTCCTCAAATGCTATGGGGTAAGATAGTCGTTGTAAGGGCAATCCGTTTTCATTTGTTCCGGCATACTTCATGCATGCTATCTCTCCAGTAGACGAAAGAGGCCTTCACTGAAAATCAGCTACAGGAGATAAGAATGAAAGCCACTACAGTTACCGAACACGGCAATTTCAAGGGAGAACTTATTGGTTTTCTTACCAACCTCCCTTTATTCGATGAACTCAAACCAGCCGAGATCAAGGGCATTTCAAGCCATATGAACTTCATAGAGCTCAAAAAAGACGAGATTCTCTTTAGGGAAGGAGAAAAAGGAAATTGTGTCTGTTTTGTGGTGGAAGGCACCTTGGATGTCATAAAACAGGCGTTAACGGGAGAGAGCGTTGTGATTACGGCTCTCCACAGGGGACGATCAATCGGAGAGATGTCCGTCATTGATGACTTCCCTCGCTCGGCAACGGTTAAAGCCCGTACAGACTCTAAACTCATCATACTGACGAGGGAGGGCTTTGACCTGATGTTGGGAGAAGATCCCCAGCTGGGTATAAAAATTCTCAAGAAGATCTCCCGCCTCCTGAGCCTCAATCTGAGGAAGACTTCGAGCCGCCTGGCCGACTATATGTTACCACTTACGTAAAGGTGGACGGCAAAAGGCTGTAGATCTCCGAGGACGTCGCAGGCTAACGAAATGTGAAGAGCGATGCAAGATACAGCCAAAGCGCTCATTACAATCGGTGTACTATTTCTGCTCGGCCTGCTGACCGACGCACTTGGCCGTCGTACCAAACTCCCCCGCGTTACACTTCTGCTTGTCTTCGGATTTCTGATTGGTCCAACGGGCTTAGACTTCCTTAATCCAAGCGACGGAAAATGGTTTTCCCTTGTTGCTGACATGGCATTGGTCATGATCGGATTTCCGCTCGGCGAGAAACTCGCCCTGTCGTCGCTCCGTCAGCATGGAAGATTCGTATTATGGCTCTCCGTCGCAGAGGTAGTCGGAACAGCACTCGTAGTTTTCATCGGCCTACTCGTTATTCGAGTGCCTTTGGACGTTGCGTTATTGCTCGCCGGTATTGCCCCTGCAACTGACCCGGAGCGCCCTCGTTCACGTACGCGAGGCTCGGAGCACGTAGCGGTAGGATCTGGAGATGCGCATTCCACCTCACTCCGGCGGGGGTCAATAGTCTTCGGCACATGCCTCTTACAGCTCCTAAGAAACTCACTGGAGAAAAGCATGGAGATATCTTTTTTTGCTCTGCCCTCACAACAAGGCCCCGTACGAGGCCGTTTCAAACCGACGCACCGCCCCATAAGCCTTAGCACTAAGGTAGCAGCCTGTGTGCGCCGTTTTGAGACGCCCACTCCTCTGAACCATGAGAGGCCTGCCCTGGCGCTCAGCTTCCGGAGTGTTGTATGGATACGAGAGTATCTCACATCTCAGTTCTCCTTACTCATGCCTTATGAGCCAGGTCTGGGCCAGGGACAGAGTCAAAAAAAGACATCTCCATGCTCAGCAGAGCGTTTCTTGCATGTATAACCCTGAAGCGAAGCGCCGGGGTCGTTTGCTAGAATGACACTTAAATCGAAAAGAAATCTCGCAGTGATCAGCGCACTCGTTATTCTGTCTCTTCTCGTGCTGATCTACGTTGCGTCAGTGCGAAAACGTCGTGCAGCAGAGGAACAGCGGGAAGCCATCCCCAGTAAGGCCCTAGACAGGGTTAAGAAAGAGACTATAGTTGTTACCGGGGGTAAAGCAAGGGTTTTTCACTACCTTCCAAATAAAGGCATGGCCGAAAAGGTTAACTACGAGGCGGACCCGCGGGCATTGCTGCCGGTGGAGAGGGAAATCGCCTTTTCAGAGAATCTGATCTTCGATACAATCAAGTCTTTGATAGAAAGCGAACTATCGGAAAAAGAAAAACAGGCTGGTTTTTGGACGAGTTTTCCGGGAGAATCTTTCCGATTACTCCGTGCCGAATTTCAAGGAGACACCCTGACGCTCTATTTTGATGATCCCACCTATTTTACCAGTGGTGGTTCAAATAGAGTAGGGTATATGTGGCTACAGATCCAGATGACCGCTCTGCAGTTCCCGGAAGTCGGGCACGTAAGATATAAGCCGGAAACCCTCTTTCAGCCGTGATTTGTGTTTTGTTCGACTTCACTAATCCCGGTTGTCTTGTCGCCTCAGCAGTTGAAGAGCTCTGTGCTGTTTGAATAAGGAGGGGAGATTACGGGTCAGCCACGTTCGATATTGTTGCGTGTGTTAATGCCTGCCGGCATAATTGCCCAGCCAAACAAGCCCAACCTTCTGGGGGTAGTGCCGATCAAAGCTCAGGCTCTGGCGAAAGTACTTTGCCGATTCGTACTCTCTCTTCATTGTGATGAGGTTTTCTATGTCCTCATAGATAACTGCGCTGCATAGAAGATTGCTATCCGATTCAGTTTCTAAGGTCTCCCCATCTTTCAAGAAGAGTTTTATCAATTCGTCAACGGCCTCCTCCATATCAGAACGCCAGGCAATCTTATACACTGCCCCGCATTTGCATCGGTAAATGGCATCGAGCTGCTCCGGGAAGGGATAGGCGCCATCACAAAATGGACAGATAATGTTAAATGATCTCACCGAACATACCTTCTTCGATTTCACTGTGCCCTTGCGGGGATGTTATTTACGAAAAATCTTTTGCCCTGTCAATAAAATATCCTTGCAGATATGAACAAAAAATGACAACATCCGTACACGCCATTCCCAGGGATAGGAAAAGGAAGAGACTCGTTGAATCTCCAAAAGACGGACCATACGGATGCCCGTGTTCCTTACCGGGACCTTTATATCTATTACCTTGATGGTCCCCTCGACAAGGATAAAGAGCGAGATTTTGGCCCTCATTTTCTAGGAAACTGGCTTGAAGAGGGCAACTCCTTTCTCTTCTTTTCCCGGCCAACCAGAGAACTTGTGGAGGGTATTGTCACAAAAGGAAAGAGTCTAAGGCTTATTGACGAGTTTCATTTTACCTATGAAGAGTGGCAAGGCGGGAAGATTAAACCCTTCACTATTCCGCCCTTTTTTATCGTGCCGCCATGGGAGGACAACCAGGAAAATAGCGGAGGGATAAAAATGGTGTTGGACCCTGGCGTCGTTTTTGGAACCACCCTCCACCCTACTACGCGAGACAGTCTAACAGCCTTAGCGACAATCTATGAGAGACACCGGATTGATCGGGTGCTCGACCTTGGCACCGGCACGGGAATACTAGCTTTAGGAGCAGCACTCCTCGGAGCACAGAGCGTTTTGGCTGTTGACATAAATCCCCTGGCAGTTCGGACTGCGATAGCGAATGTTAGATTGAACGGGTTGGAGGAAAGAGTGGAAGTTAAAGAGGGCCCGGCGGAAAACTGGATTAAGCATCACGCCGACTTGGTGGTAGCTAATATCCACTACGATAGTATATCGGGACTTATAAGGCATAAGGAATTCCCGAACAAGAAATGGTTTATTCTCTCAGGACTGATGAGGAGTCAAGCGGATAAGATCAGGGCAGCATTATCTCAACACCACACTGAAATCATCCAAGAGTGGAATCACGAGATGATTTGGCACACCTTTCTGGGAAGGGGAAAAGGCTCTCACGATGAATGAAGTCAGAGAGACTATTCCAAAGCTGGAAGGCTACAACTGTTTTGCCTGTGGAACTGCAAATCCGATAGGGCTGAACCTCCAGTTCTATGTGTCCGGCAAGTATGTGTGTTCGGATGTTGCCTTAAGGAAGAACTACGAGGGATGGGAGACTATGGCCCACGGCGGAATAGTATCAACCCTGCTGGATGAAGTCATGTCTTGGGCCGTAATCTACTTCAAGAGGATCTTCTTTGTTACAAGGAGCATGAGGATCAAGTATCTTAAGCCGGTTCCACTGGAGACGCCGCTTACCGTTAAGGCCCACATTTTGGAGGAAAAAAGGGGCCGCATAAATCAAGTGAGAGGATTCATTCACGACCAGGAAAGCAACACCCTGGTCAGAGGCGGAGCCACCTTTGCCAGACTATCTGACACGGAGCTTTACCTGGTCCCGGAGAGGTTGAAGAAAGACATGGAAGACCTTTTTGAGAGATTATGACAGTATGATGAAAGAGGAGCAAATCACATTTCAGTCTGACGGCTTACGGATCGAGGGGCTCGTAAGCAGGCAGTCAGGAGAAAGAGGAGTCGTCATCACCCACCCGCACTCCCTGTATGGTGGGACTATGTACAATCAGGTTGTTGAGACACTGGTTCGGGCATATCAGAACAAGGGACTTACAACCCTGAGATTCAATTTCAGAGGGGTTGGGGAAAGCGAAGGAAGGTATAGCGAAGGAAAAGGAGAAAAGGAGGATGTAATATCCGCCTTGCGCTATTTGTATGGCCTCGAGAAGTCAGACATTGACCTGGCAGGCTATTCATTCGGGGCATGGGTAAATGCTCATATAACCTTCAGCGACTTCTCGGTGAGCGGTATGATTATGGTATCACCACCTGTGGCCTTTTTGGATTTTTCATTCTTATCAAGCGACCAAAGGATTAAGGCTGTGGTGGCTGGCGGCAGAGACGATATTGCGCCAGCGGATCAGATTAGCCGTTTAATCTCTACCTGGAATCCCGCAGCCCTCTTAGAGGTCATCGACGGGGCTGACCATTTCTATTCGGGCAAAACAGATATCCTGGAGTCTGCATTGTCTCGTTTAATACGTTGATTCCGGGGCCGGCAGCCTATGGACACCATTGCATCTATTGAAATCGGGAGCAACTCCATTAGGATGTTGATCGCCGAACAAGGTGCACTGGATACTCCTCTCATCCCCATGCTGCGAAAAAGGGCCATTACGAGACTGGGCGAGGATTTCAACAGGAACCGGAGTGGCACCCTTAAGCCTGACCCCATGGCCAGGAGCATTGCCACTCTCAAGGAATTTCTTGGAATAGCAAACCGGTTTGGTGTGGCCGCTCCCATTGCGGTCGCTACCGGGGTGGTCAGAGAGGCAACCAATCGGGATACCTTTATTGCCTTAATGGCTGAACAGCTTGAGTGCGAGGTTAAAGTTATTTCGGGGCAAGAAGAAGCAAGATTAACCGAGATGGGAGTTCTGTCCTCATTCAGGCCAAGGCCTCAATCGGTTGGTATCTTCGATCTCGGTGGGGGAAGTACGGAATTCATCTTGAGCAATGAAGACAAAACGACATATGTGTCAGTCCCGCTTGGCGTAGTCACATCAATGGAAACCTATTTAGTGAGCGATCCTCCAAAAGACCAAGAGATAAGGCGGTTGAGCAAGCATATCCAAGATATTTGTGATACAAGACTTGCCGCACTCAGGGAATTAAGCAACGAAGAATTTGTTTTGTTGGGTACCGGTGGAACCGTAGTAACGCTCGGCGCCATGATACACGGTGTATCTGGGGACAATTTCAGCGAAAAAAACCTACAGGGGCTGAGCATCGGAAAAAACACTGCTGAAAACCTGTTTGAGAACCTGAAAGACATGCCGGCTGTTGAAAGGTTGAGCACCGTTGGCCTTGAACCCGGGAGAGAGGATATCATTCTACCTGGCACCCTCATAATTTTGAAATTCATGGACTATTTTGGGAAAGATGAGATAATTGTCAGTTACAGCGATCTATTAGAGGGAATCTTGATACAGTACACGGAAGGAGCAAGAGATGGATAACCTAGCATTAAAGGAAGGGCTTACCTTTAACGATATCCTTTTGATCCCAGGGGAGTCGGCCGTGTTGCCGAAGGATGTGGACATAAGAACGAGGCTCTCTCGAAACATTGACCTTAATATACCAATAGTGAGTGCGGCAATGGATACGGTTACCGAATCTGAAGCGGCAATAGCTCTGGCCAGACAGGGTGGATTAGGATTCATACATAAGAACTTGACTCCCGAGAGGCAGGCCCTGGAGGTAGAGAAGGTCAAGAAATCAGAGAGCGGGATGATTCTCGACCCTATTACCATTGATCCGGATCAGAGGATCTTTGAAGTTCTCAATATCATGGAAAAATACCGGATTTCAGGTGTACCGGTTGTTAAATCCAGCAACTTAGTGGGGATCATAACCAACAGGGACTTACGGTTTGAAACGGATCTTGAAAAGAAGGTGGGAGATGTAATGACTAAGGAGAACCTGGCTACCGTTCCCGTTGGGACCACCCTGGAGGAGTCTAAGGCCCTCCTCCACGAGCGAAGGATAGAGAAGCTCCTGGTTGTTGATGACGCGGGAAAACTGAAGGGGCTCATAACCATAAAGGACATAGAAAAGATCAAGAAATACCCTGACGCGTGCAAGGACCAACACGGCAGGCTGCGAGTTGGCGCAGCAATTGGGGTTGGACCGGACAGAGAGGAGAGGGTTGCACGGCTCGTCGCTGCAAACGTAGATGTAATCGTCATCGATGCTGCTCACGGGCATTCGAAAGGCGTTATAGAGGCAGCAAAGGAAACCAGAAGGGATTTTCCCGATGTCGAGCTGGTAGCAGGTAATGTGGCCACATCGGAAGGCACGAGGGCTCTCATTGCAGCCGGCGCGGATGCGGTAAAGGTCGGAATAGGTCCAGGCTCAATCTGCACCACAAGAATAATTGCCGGCGTCGGTGTGCCGCAAATGACCGCTATTATGGAGTGTGCTCAAGAGGCATTGAAGGCGGGCATTCCGATCATCGCGGACGGTGGAGTACGGTATTCGGGCGACATTACTAAGGCCTTGGCCGGAGGTGCGTCTTCAATAATGATTGGCTCTCTACTGGCAGGCACAGAGGAAAGCCCTGGAGAGACAGTCCTTTTGCAGGGAAGGAGGTACAAGGTTTACCGAGGCATGGGCTCTATAGAGGCCATGAAGGAGGGAAGTAAGGATCGTTACTTTCAGGAAGGAGTGGAGGGAGAGTCGAAACTGGTGCCAGAGGGTATAGTGGGAAGAGTCCCCTACCGAGGCCCCATAGCAGACACCATGTACCAGCTCATCGGGGGCCTCAAGGCTGGCATGGGGTATGTGGGAGCTCACTCAATCAAGGAGCTTCAGGCCAGGGCCACGTTCATGAGGATCACCGCAGCCGGCCTCAGGGAGGGGCATGTGCATGATGTGATTATCACAAAAGAAGCCCCTAACTACCAGGTCGAATAGATACCGGTTCCCCCTGGAACAAGCCACGGCAAACGCATAGCAGCGCCTTACGCAGAAGAGAGGAATTCCTGTGCCAAGCTGTGACAACCATGGCTACCTGATAAGCTTTGAGTCACAGATACCGAAACCAGGCAAAAAGGTTAATCAACAAGACTCGTGCAACAGACCACACAAACCCGATTAGGAACCAAGGATCACCCATACAGAAAAAGGGCGCATCCAAAGGGCTTGATCTCACGTAGGATTCTGATCAAGGAAACCGACCTGCTGGTTAGCGCCACCACTGATCTGAGCCAACAGGCTAAGGATAGGGTACACCACCATCGGAGACAACTTGAGGACTACATCAAGAGAAGGCCGGAGTTTTTATCCACCCTTCTCCCCTACCCCGAGGATCCCTTTGCTCCGCCTATCGTGAGAGAGATGATCTGGGCTTCACGTAGATTCGCCGTAGGGCCTATGGCAGCTGTGGCAGGCGCCATAGCCCACTTTGTAGGCACAGATCTCTTGGGCTATTCAGAGGAGGTCCTTGTCGAAAATGGCGGTGATATCTTCGTTAAAACCAAACGGCCCGCCACGGTTTTAATCTTCGCAGGAAGCTCCCCATTGACCAATCGGCTCGGCCTCGTTTTGCAACCCGAACGGATGCCGATGGGCGTTTGCACCTCCTCAGGAACGGTTGGGCATTCCCTCAGTCTCGGCAATGCCGATGCAGTGTGCATTGTCGCCTCATCCGCAACCATTGCCGACGCGGCAGCCACGGCACTCGGAAACAAGGTAACCAGCAAATCGAAGCTTGCGAGTGAAATAGAATCAATCAGAGAATCCGAAGATATCAGAGGCGGCGTGGTTATCATAGGCGAAACAATGGCAAGCTGGGGGGAAATAGAACTCACGCACCTTACATAGGCCGAGGGCATGAAATGCAAAAGTTGATTCTCTCTCTTTTCCTTCTTCCCCTCCTTGTATCTCTGGCTCATGCAGACGAAGACCTCGTAAGAGTATACTTCGAAAGGGGAACTGCTTGTCTTCGTGAGGGCAGGTACTCAGAGGCCATCGAGAACTATACCAAGGTCATCGAGCTGGAAACGTCAAACATTGAGGCCTATTATAACAGGGGACTCGCCAACCAAAAATTGAGATCCTTTGATCAGGCCATAGAGGATTTCACCCGTATCATAGAATTAAGGCCCGATTTCACCCAGGCTTACTTCGAAAGGGGAAATACGTATTTTGACAGAAATCAATACGAGGAGGCCATAAAAAACTACAACAAGATCTTGGAGCTCGAGCCTTCTAACGTAGGGGCTATGTATAACAGGGGGCTGGCCAACCAAAAGCTGAGATCCTTTGATCAGGCCATAGAGGATTTCACCCGTATCATAGAATTAAGGCCCGATTTCACCCAGGCTTACTTCGAAAGGGGAAATACGTATTTTGACAAAGACATGGACAGTCATGCTATTGAAGATTACACAAAGGCATTGGAGTTGAACCCGGGTCAGGAAAAGGCCATTTACAACCGGGGGCTTGCCTACAAGCGAGCGAAGAGATACGATGCAGCTCATCAGGATTTCGAAAAGGTCTGCGCCTTGGGTGATCAAGCTGCTTGCAAGACAGCAAAAGAATTGCTGGCGGTAATAGCTTCTGAATCTCCTGCTCCCGTTTCCCAGGACATTGAAAAACAACCGTCTTCTATTCCAAAAGGAGCATCTTTCGAGGCTGAAACCTCCAAAGGCGCCGGAGTTTCGGAAAAGACAGCTGCCCTGAGGGTTCCTGAGTGCTCGGAAGGCTTTCTGGATCTCGGGGACGGAACGGTAAAGGATTGTCGCACCGGGTTGATATGGATTAAGGATTTGACAAGCCCTGGCGGAATAAAGAATTGGCACGAGGCCGTTGCCTACAGTCAAACCGTGAAAGCTGCCTATTGCGGCACGTTTCGCCTTCCAACCAGAGGTGAACTGGAAACGTTTTCAAAACATCTTTCTCTATCCGAAAACCAGCCCTTTGCGAACCCGAGAAATGGCTTCTATTGGACCGGGGAAGACTATGATGCTCACCATGCCTGGATAGTGCACCTTTTTCCGTGCTCAAACGAACGGTGGAACACCAAAGAAAACACTTTTTGTAATGTCTTGCCTGTCTGTTTCCTGAATGGTATTTAGACCCATTATATTCAGGCGTTCTGATTTCCTTCAGTAGGTCACCTGACGACAGCTAGGTGGATCGCCCGGCTGGGTATGGGTGAATCTGGCCCGTCTACACTCATTATTCAAACTCAGAACCCCTGATCATTGACGTAGAGGAGGCAAATTTGATGAGAGAAAGCGTAAATTTTCTTTTTGAGATCGGTATGCTTAAGAGAATTCCCAGGTCCGGCTATCAATTTCTGGGCACCGGCGGAGAATCCGTCGCAGAGCACTCCTTTAGGGTCGCTGTCATCGCATACGTGCTCGCGAAAAATGAACCTAAAGCCGATACGCAGAAAGTTGTCCTCATGAGCCTATTTCACGACTTTCATGAGGCCAGAACCGGCGATCACAACTATGTAAACAAGAAATACGTTGCCGTTAACGAAGACGGTGCAATCAATGATCTGGCCAAGGGACTTCCCTTTGGCCAGGAGATCGTTTCCCTGATTAATGATTTCAATTCACGGGAAACCATCGAAGCCAAATTGTCTCGGGATGCCGACCAAATCGACTTTATCTTGGAGTTAAAGCGACAAAAGGATCTGGGCAACCAATCGGCAGCCGAGTGGTTGCGATACTCCGTCAAACGCCTTGTTACTGATTTCGCCAAGAAACTTGCTGATGAAATCACCTCCACTGATAGCAGCGATTGGTGGTTTGAAAAAAATGAGGAGCTTTGGGTCAACGGGCCGGAGACGAGCAGTGAACATAACTGACTACCTCCCGGATCTAGAGGGTAGGCGGGTTCTCTTCTTAGCCTTTTCCCTCTCAATAGTCATACACGTCATCGCAGTTCTCGTTCTGCAGGGAATTTTCCCGGGTCCATGGTTTAGGAGTCCTCTTCGAACATACACGGTCGATTTGATACGTCCCCCCGTAGAAGAGATCATGAAGAACAAGAGGGAAGAGTTTCCCCCTGTCAGACAAAGCCACACCGAACAGCCTGTTGAACTCAAGGAGGCAACCATCTCCCTAGATACGAAAGATACTACCTATGTTCCCTACACCACGGTACTCAAGGAAAAAATACGTTCTCACTGGGTCTATCCGTTATATGCCCAAGAGAACCTCATCCAAGGAACCCTGCTGATACTCTTTAGGCTCGACAGCGGGGGCAACCTCGTAGATCTGAGCGTGGTGCGCTCTTCTGAATACGAAATCCTCGATAAATACGCCCTTAAAGCTATACGATCGGCAAACCCTCTCCCGCCATTTCCTGAAAACATTAAGGTTGATTTTCTGAACATTAATGCCTCTTTTGCCTACCAACTTCAATTCGAATGAAGAATGGCTTCCGTTCTTTTCGTAACACTTTAGCTCTTTGAAAAGTTAGCGCTCCTGTCCATTTGCTAATGCCCACTGGCTATTCGTAACCGAACCCAGGGAACCGAGCATGGAGATATCTTTTTTTGCTCTGCCCTCTAAACAAGGCCCCGTACAGGGCCGTTTCAAACCGACGCACCGCCCCATAAGCCTTAGCACTAAGGTAGCAGCCTGTGTGCGCCGTTTTGAAACGCCCACTGCTCTGAACGATGGGAGGCCTGCCCTGGCGCTCGGCTTCAGGAGTTTTGTATGGATACGAGGGTATTTCACATCTCAGCTCTCCTCACTCATGCCGTATGAGCCAGGTCTGGGCCAGGGACAGAGTCAAAAAAAGACATCTCCATGGTCCTATGAAAGTTTCTTCAATCAATAACGGTGAAGCGTAGCGCCGGGGTCATGTGCTAACTTGAGACCTGATACTCCCTTTTTTACTTTACACCTCAATACCCCTACCATATACTCCTGCAAACTCAAATAACAAAGTGTCGGTAGCGGATACGCCGGATGTCACAGTGGGAAAAGACATGGCTAAGAAACGAAAAGGCAAAAAGTTGGATGCGTTTTCAGGGGAAAAGGTAGATCAGATCCTCGACGAAATCGAAACAGCACAGAGCCAAAACACGACAAATCAGGAGCTTCTTCAGAAGATCTCCTCTCATCTGGAAAAGGATCCCTCCCTCACCATTCCCCTCATCGAGGCCTTGGTGAGGATTCCTACGCCACCGACCGCCCAACTCCTCACCGAAATGATTGCTGAAACGGAAGATAAAGCGGTTGTTAAATCCATTAAGCGGGCTCTTTACAAGTTGCGCCAAAGGGGTGTTATCTGGGAAGAGAGACCTTCAAGAGACAAACCAATCCTGCGACCTCCTGAGCATGCCCAAGCTCAAGGATACCTGGGTGCCATTGATTCGACGGGGAGCAGAATACTGCTTGCTGCCAAACCCCAACCTTTGAGAGGCTTCTTGACGGTCTTCAGCATTGTGAATGATTTGGAAGGGATACAGGACTTTACCGTAAGGGAGTTCAGCAAAAAGGGACTTGAGGAATTCGTAAAAGGCTCCTTATCCTCGGAAGATTTTCCTGTTGTTTCCGCCCCTGGGGCTTATTGTATGCACCTCCTCAAGGAGGCCTCCTCAGTTACCAGCGAGGCTTCTAAACCCCTTCCCCCGGGTTACCATGATGCGGAAGATGAATTCAGGAACATCCCCTGGGATGGCCCTTATCCGATCATATATCAGTTTATCAATGAGGAGGAGGTGAAAGACCAGGTCTACCTTTTAAAAGAGTCGGTCAAGCTGCACGAGATTATGCCATTCTCAATGTGGTTCATCCCAAGCGGAGAAGTGCAGGAGTACGCCTCCAGCATCAAGGATGCTGAGGACAGCAGAATAGTGCTCACACCTGATCAGAAAGATGTGCGCATCAACAGCATATACATGAAGGCCCTGCACGATATCTTTCCGGAATATAAAAGGCTCGTCTGGAAAAAACGCTTGGAGGAAATGGCCTATATCTTGCTCCAGACGGGGAGAGACAAGGAGGCCCGGCTAGCTCTCAGCGCTGCACTAGATCTCCAAAAGCCCTTCAGCTCGATTGAGCCCAACCCCTTTATCTGGAATCTTCTGCTTAAATCCATTTACGTCCTGATCCGGAGTGAGCAAGAAGAAACAGAAGAAAAGGAGAAGTCCTCTCTCATAATCACCCCCTGAGAAAACCCTTCGCCATTTTCCCAATACCTATGGCCCTTTATTCAGCGCTGAAAAACAAAACACCGGCTCAATCTCACATTCCGTTCCCATCCAAGCACCCATGAACAAGCCTCTTGTTTGCAGGTATAAGGCACCACGAAACCGTTGGTGTCCCGCCCCCTCGCAAAAATCCCATTTGGGTTGACTTAAAAGAGAACTGCTGATATAGTCAATCTACGCTATATGCTGTATATAAGAATCATTTGATGGAAGAACCGTTTCTATACATTCTTTATTTCACGCCTCAGAGCACCAGACACTTCACAGCCATTTTATTCTCCTGCCCTGAAAAAAGATGCACTATTATATAAAGCTTTCAGCCATTATTGTACTGTTGGTTTTTTCAGGTTTCTTTTCCTCATCTGAGACGGCCTTCTTTTCGCTCAGCAAGGTCAGATTGCGCCGAAGGAAGATCAGGAAAGGTGCCAGGTTCAAATACATCTTAGATCTACTGAAAAGCCCAAGCACCTTTCTTGCCACCGTACTTACTGGGAACGAGATCGTCAATATATGCATTTCCGTTGTCACAGCAACGCTTGTATACGATCTGGCCAAAGATATTTTGAGCGAAAAATTTCTTCCGTTTTGGTCTATGGCCCTGACGGTTCCCGTGCTTTTGCTCTTTGGTGAGATAATACCGAAAACCATAGCAGTCAGATTTCCGGAGAAACTGGCGCTTTTCAACGCTTATCCCCTCCACCTTTTTTCAATTGCAATAGCCCCTGTGCGGCACCTGCTCAATTCTAGTGCGAAGGTTTTCATCAGCCTCTTTGTTAAAGATCCGACAAAACAATCGCTTGATTCCGTGAATATCGATGAGGGCATCTTCAGGTCCATGATCGATATAGGAAGCAGAGAGGGCACTATTGAACCCGGCGAGCGTGATCTCATTCATCGGGCATTTCGTTTGGACGACATATCGCTATCGCAGATAATGGTGCCCCGCGACCGTATCGCCGCAGTCCCTCTGGACATCAGCGAAGAAGCCTTAATGAAGGTTATCGAAACAAACAGGTATTCTCGGTACCCCGTCTATGAAGAAAGCATTGACCAGATAGCCGGCTTTTTCCACGCAAAAGACCTTTTGCGTTTACAAAGTGTTGCAGCCAGAAAACGGCATCTCACCATAAATTCAATGCTGCGAAAGCCCGTCATGATCCTCGAAACCAGAAACGTATTATCTGTGTTACTTCAGTTCCAGAGAAGCAAAAGCCATATCGGAATGGTAGTAGACAGCCAGGGGACAACGGTTGGTATAGTTACCCTGGAAGACATCCTCGAGGAGCTCTTCGGCGAGATAAGGGATGAAACCGATGTGGAGGAAGAAACGCATGTATGAGCTTCTCCTCGGCATATTCATTATCCTAATCTGTATAGCCAGCGAGGGATTTTTCTCAGGGACGGAAACCGCCATGGTCTCCGTCGACCGGTCGAGAATAAAGGCCCTTGCCGAACAGGGCTCAAAAAGGGCTACCCTGGTGGATGCCGTGCTCCAGGCCCCTGAAAAATTCTTCTCCACAACGCTGCTGGGCACAAACATCTCGGTGGTACTGAGCAATGCGGTTGCTACCTTCCTGGTTATCAAATACCTTGGTGAACCTTATGCATATGTAACCATACTCATCATGACACCGATAATCCTCATTTTCGGAGAGATTGTCCCAAAAACAGTCTATCGATACCATGCCGAGCAGATCACCACGAGCCTCGTATATCCTCTCAAGATCATATCCCTCCTTTTCTATCCAATCATCGCAATACTCACCTGGTTGACACAACTGTTCATGAAACTCTTTGGCTTGGGCAGCACGCAGTTCAGGCATCATACAACCAGGGAAGATCTTGAGAACTATCTCGACATGTGGAATATCAACGGCAGGCTCAGAACGGCCGAGAAGAAGATCATTGAGCGCATATTTGATTTCTCGGAGATAGCGGTCGAAGACATTATGATACGACTCGTCAACATAGAAGCGCTGGAACTGGATGACAGCATTGACAAGGCTATTGGCCTTGCCCTAAAAACGGGTTACTCCAGGCTGCCCGTCTATGCGGGGGAAGCATACAATATTATCGGCATTGTTCATGCCTTTGATCTCCTGACCGCCCAGGAAAAAACCCAAACCCTCAAGGATATTATGCGCCCGGCCCGCTACGTGCCTAACTCTGCACCTGTTGATGAGCTCCTGAAGCAACTGCAGACTGAGGGGAACAGCATCGCCGTGGTTGTCAATGAATATGGCGGTACCGTGGGTATCGTGACCATTGAGGATATACTTGAAGAGGTTGTTGGTGAGATCTATGATGAGTACGACAAGGAAGAGACCTTTTTCGTACGGATTGGAAAAAACAAATACCTGGTCAAAGCCCGGATGGAACTCGACGAGTTGAATGAAAACCTCAAAGTGAACCTTCCCAAAGATGATTATGAAACAGTTGCAGGGTTTCTGTTGAAGCACATGCAACGGATACCAAGAGTTGGAGAATCCTTTCGGTTCGACAATCTCACATTCGTAATAACGCAGGCAGACCAGCGCTCCATCAAGGAGGTATCGATCACCATCTCCGATGTAACCCAAACAGCTGACAAGGACACCGAGTGAGTTCCCCATATATTGCTCTCTATCTTGCTGCCCCTTAAGAGCCCATGAGCTTGATTGACTCCTCATGCGGGGTTTCAGGTGCACATGAACCCCAAAGAAACATCCCGTTGATCTCTCGCCAAAAGATGGGGCTTTTTTAGCGCTTTCGACAGATAATGTCTTACAAGGTGGCACCTGTAAGCGGTCCAAGCCCTCGCACCGCCTGATTTCATGGAACGCCTCCCGTCCCCACTCCGCCAAAACCGCGAAAAACCGGACCAAAGTCAAAATTTTGACGATCGCCGAGTCAGGAATTAATGGATGACAAAGGAAACTAAAAGCGAACGTATCGATATTTCGAGCACTTGCTTGAAGTTGCCAGGACCTATCCTGTTTCTGGCACATATTTTGCTCAATACATCCAGCAGTGAGTGTATCTCACAAGGTTTGTCGATTTTTTGAAACCCCCTTTTTGCTTTCGACTGAAGGCTATGTGATCCAATGTCTTCAATTTTTCATTCATCAGCGAGCAACAGGTCATCTAAAGGGAGATAGAAATGGTACTCCTTGGCGTTGATATTGGGTTTGGATTTACCAAAGCCACCAGTGGTGAAAAATCGCTGATATTTAAATCGCTTGTTGGGGAGCCAGCGGATATCCAGTTTCATACCAATATTGGAGACGGCTCTTTCATTAAGAATCTGCATGTCACCATAGGTGGTAAGTCATATTTTATAGGTGATTATGCAGAACAACAATCGAACAACAAGCAGTTCACCTTGGACAATGACAAGCTCATTACCGAATTCGTAAAGATCTTGGCATTAACTGCTGTGGGGATATATTCTGAAAAACCAGACCCGATTAATGTTGTTTCCGGACTTCCCGTAGGCTACCTAAAACAAAACCGAAAGCGGTTCACTGATATCCTGACCGGCCATCATAACGTGACATACCACAATCCCGATGGTACTCAGATTGCTAGAAAGATAACCATAAATGAGGTACAGATGCTCCCGCAACCGGTAGGGACTGTGTTTAATCTTCTGCTGAATGACAAAGGTGAAATCGCAAACAAGGAACTGACTAAGCAGAAGCTTGGCGTAGTGGATATAGGGTTCCGAACTACCGACTTTACTATTGTAGACCAAATGAAGTATGTGGATCGTGGCAGCTGTACGATAGAAACGGGTATCTCAACGAGTTTTACTGAGATAGCAAACAGGCTTCAGGAGATGAGTGGTGTTACCATAGCACTGTACCGGATGTACAAGGCTGCTGAAGCTGGCTCAATCACCATAAGGGGACAGAATTACAATATCTCGGGCCTCAGAGATCAGTCTTACGCTCTCTTAGCCGGGAAGATTGCAGAAGTAATCAATAGACTATGGGTTGAGGACTGGGATATCGATACCATTTTCCTGACTGGAGGTGGCAGTAAGGAACTAGCAAAGTATCTCCAACCCTTGATACCCGGAAATGTCTTAACGAGTGAGAATAACGGAGATCTCCGTCTCAATAACGCCCAAGGCTATGTGAAGTATGGAAGGCATAAGTGGCCGCAAGAATAAAAAATTAGGCCCTCAAGATCCCTTATGCCATAGACCCGCCGTCCACGGTAATCACCTCTCCGGTTACGAACTCAGAGAGATCAGAAACGAGAAACAGCACTGCACCAACCACATCACCTGTCTCGGCGATCCGGCCCATGGGAATCGTCTTGATGATCTCATTATAGATGCCATCGTTGCTCCACAAGGGCTCACTGAACTTGGTTTTTACCATGCATGGTGCAACTGCATTTACAGTTATGCGATCTGAGGCCAGCTCAACGGCCAAAACCTTGGTTAGCATCTCGAGCCCCGCTTTGGCCACACAATAAATACCCATACCCCTAGAGGCCTTTCGGGCTGCAATTGAGGAGATGTTGACGATCTTGCCCCCTCCCCCTTGTTTCATCATGGGTACCGCTTGCCTGCTGGCAAGAAAAGCGCTCTTGAGGCTTGTTTGAATGATCTTGTCCCAGAGGCCCTCATCCGCCTCTACCACGGAAGGGGTTAAGATGTTCGTGCCCACATTATTGATGAGGATATCGAGCCTCCCAAACCGTTCACCGAGGGCATCAAAGAGCGTTTTCACCTCATCAGATCTTCCCACGTTGGCGCTCTGGGTCATTACTTCAAGACCACGGTTGCGGAATTCCTGAACGGCCTGATCCAGGTTTTCCTTTTTTCTCCCGCAAATGGCAACTTGCGCACCCTTTTCCGCCATTGCCAAGGCCATGTCTCTGCCGAGCCCCCGGCTTCCGCCTGTCACTAACGCCACTTTTTTTGATAGATCGAGATTTATTTCCGCCATGCTGATCTCCTTCTTTCTCGAAGAAACTAAATTCAATCGCTTCGTCATTGCCAACGGCGCGTTTCTGAGACAATGTCTCAATTCAGAGATTAATTACACTACAAGTCGAGATTTGATTGAAGGTAAGCATTAATGGATTCATGTCCTCTGTCAAGATATTTTGCTTTTGACGGTTCACC
>Ga0307380_10000851_pt1 | contig 45819 bp, 67 predicted proteins | sample UN3MG_FD_202239 | JGI IMG/M metagenome (GOLD analysis project Ga0307380, IMG submission 202239) | Soil microbial communities from Risofladan, Vaasa, Finland - UN-3 | ecosystem: Environmental > Terrestrial > Soil > Coastal area > Acid sulfate soil | place: Finland: Risofladan, Vaasa | collected...
TGCAGTTTCAATACTACAAGATTCCCGTCCAGTTCCGCGTGCGACTCCCGAGCCGTAGCGACGACGGCATCGCCTGTACCGACACGGGCCGTGAACGTTCGGCCAACCAACGCGAACAATTCTGGCAGCGCGAGACCAACCGCCGGTGGCGGGCGGTGTTCCTGGTGATAAAGGCATTGCTCGTGGGGGTTGAAGAAGGCGTGATCACCTTTGAGGAAGCCTTTTTGCCCTACATTGTGTGGCAGGATGGCCGAACGACAGCGGACATCCTACTGCCTCCGATTCAGGCCGCGGCGGAATCCGGCGCCTTGCCTCTCTTGTTGCCGGAGCAGGCAGGGCCACCGCGCGTGGAGACAGGACCATCTGCCGTTCTCGGCAAGAAAGGAACCCGACATGCCTGACCCCTGGCTGAACGAAGACGGCACACTCCACCCTGCGGCCGCGTGGGGCGGGCTGTTAGAGTGGGAAGAGGTTATTCATCGGACCGTTCGTCACAGGCGATGTACATGGTCCGAGGCGCGCGGATGGGAAGTTGGGGCCGTGGAATCGGGTATCCAAATGCACCGTATCGCGCCCTTTGTAGCCGCCGCGCTGCTTGAGAAGCACCTGCGTGAGAAGTTGTGGGCGAAGGCCCGGATTGCGCTGTGCCCGGAAACCTACAGCGGCGTCCTGGGCTGGCATGTTTTCAAGTACGGCCCGAACGGGATGGCGCAGTGGCTTGGCGAGGACGGCAAGTGGTATCTGAAGTCGGATGCAAAGATGGACGTGCCGCGCTTCTGGAACACGAACTACACGGCCGCGATTCAAGGCGCGTGCAGGGCAGCGAAAAGAGAGGACGATGGCGAAAGCACAGACGAGTGACGACGGGACGCTGAGCACTGAGCAGTTGGCGAACTGGAAGAGGGCGACCCAGGGCCTGATTAAATCAAACCAAGCGGGAAGGAAGGCTCGCGTTGCCCTGCAAACACAACTTGAGGCGTGGCAGACAACCTTCGGGACGGCCCAGTTGACGCACGCTGCGGCCGAGCGTGACGCCCTGGCCGAGCGCATCGAGGCGCTGGAGACACTTCTTCGGCGGAAACAGGGTACGCATTGCTTAGGTTGTAAGCACGGGCGGTTCTCCATCCGCCGGGGCCACGTGCAATGCGAAATAAAACCCGAGGGATGGGTCGGCGATGAGTTCTGTCTTGAATGGGAGCCCGAAGCCGCCCTCGACCAGAAAGGAGAACCCGAACTAGAACCCGAGAAGGAGCCGAAGCCGCCACGTCGAGACTCCGTTCTGTGCCGGTGCCGCGTATGCGGATGGCCATTGACAGACAGTACAGAGAAGGGATGCACTCGAGACAGTTGTTCCATGCGCCCCCCGCCGAGGGATAGGCAGAAAGGAACCTGACCGTGGGCATCAAACTGTCCGACCTGTCGCCGGAACTTCGCAGACGGGCACACGCCGACAAGCGCGCCGAGATTGCGCCGAGCCGCGCGCGCCGCCAGCACCAGTTGCAGGGTCGCGCCGCGCAGTCGGCCGGCCAGGACTTCGAGAACGCCGTCGAGGACAGTTTCTTCGTGTACCGTGTCAAGAGTATCGCCCGGCTGTTCAGGATGCCCGTGCCGACTGCGCCCGCGCCGAACCAGGACCAGCGATCCTGCGGGCTCCGGGTGCTATCCGGCCAAGCGATGTTCGACGTGTTCGGGTTGTTCGTCGGTGGTGGGTTCATCGGCGCGGAACTCAAGCAGACCGCAGAACACAAGCCGTCCCTGCCAATTATCGCCACTGGCATGAAGCGCGGCGGCCTGCAAGAGCACCAGATGGACGCACTGGCAACGGTCGCGGGCTGCGGCGGCACGGCGCGAGTCGTCTGGTGCAATGGCGGGGAGATAGGCATTCTGCGCGAGGACGAGATTAAGGCGGCGCAAGAGCGCTTCCACGAGGGGGGCTACGGGTCGAAGTCTATCCGGTGGGAGATGTTTCAGCCGCCCGATGATTGGGATTGGCTCGGACTGAGGGCCGAGAAAGGGAAGCCATGAACTACCATCCCATCACCTTCGTCGAGGCGTGCATGCCGGGCGTCCTCGACGGGAGCAAGACGCAGACGCGGCGGGTGGTCAAGACGCAGCCGCGCGGCGAAATCAAATGGGCCTCTGGCGAGACAATAGACGGGCGCCGATATCGTGGGTGGGTTGACACAAATTCAGATGGCGCTTTCCGCATGGCAGTACGCTGTCCCTACGGCGCTCCCGGCGACCGGCTGTGGGTGCGCGAAAGATATGTCCTCTATGACGATAGCACCAAGGCGTTTGACCGCGACGCCGTGTGGTACGACAGGGCAAATCCAGTAGGCCGACACTTCCGCCTTTGTGCTGATGGCAGCCACAAATTGCTACGGACTTGCCCAAGGCTTGATCCTGCCGACAGGGCCGAGGGGCCTGCTTCGGTGCTGTGGTGGCATGCCCCTGGCCGCATGCCGCGATGGGCCTCCCGTATTACGCTCGAACTGACCGACGTGCGCGTGCAGCGCGTGCAGGACATCAGCGAGGAAGATGCGAAGGCGGAGGGGTGCCCAGAGCGCACCGCATCGTACAAGGCGTGTGACCATCCTCCATTCGGTTCCATACCCCCGACGTGGAAGAACACGTTTCGGCTGCTCTGGGACTCCATCAACGGGGGGCGGACGATGCTTTTTGAGTACGAAGATGACCGCGGGGTAGTTCACAAGGAGCGAGTGCCAGCAAACTACGGCTGGGACGCCAACCCCTGGGTCTGGGCGCTGACGTTCAAGAAGGTGGAGGGCGAAGCATGATAGGCGGCGCGAAGCCGAAGCATTGCTGCATCTACGAAACTGTCCGGTGCCCCACTTGCCGTGGCGTCAAGAGCGACGAGCGCTGTCCGCGATGCAAGGACTACGGAACTGTGCAGGCGTGGCGAAAACACCTGAGCCGTAAGCAGATAGCGGAGTTTGAAAAAGCGCTGGCGGAAGCGCTGATGACCAAGAGGATGGAGGGCAAGCCATGAAGCGGCAACCCAAACGCATCCAACGCAAGCGCACGAAGGGCTGGCGATTGCCGAAGGGGGCGATCTGCGTGAGCCGGCCTTCGCGCTTCGGCAACCCGTTCAATTGGCACCGCTTCGGTCGGCGCAAGGCCAAATCGCTCTTTCGTCGTCTTGTGACCCACCGGATGTTCTGCCCTGAGATGGAACGCTATGGAGGGTTCGCTGCTGTTATCGCACTGTGCAGTACCCGGACTTGGATACTCGCCCACCTGCATGAACTCCGCGACCACGATCTCTGCTGTTGGTGTCGGCTCGACGCGGCGTGCCATGCCGATGTGCTCTTGGAACTTGCGAATAAGGAGATGCCATGAACGGCGACCGTACAAATCTTGAGGTTTCGAGGCGGCTGGCGGTGGTATGGCCGTTTGCGCAATCGCCTATCAGCCGTTGGTTTTGGGCGGTCTCGCCCGAAGGGGAGGAATATCTCCGAAATGGCGTCGCGGGGCAGCGGCCCGACGGCGTATGGCACGACATCGCCGATGGCTGCCTTGTCTATCCCGCCCGCGACCTCTCCGAACTTGAGGCGAAGATGGAGGAGATGTGGTTCGCGTGTACGATTGTGTTCGGCGTGACCCATCCAGCCAACGCGATGGCGGCTATACGCAAGGGCTTTATCCAGCAAGGCGCGGCCCATGCCGACACCATCATCGACGCCCTCGGCGCGGCGGTTGCGGAAGCGCTCGAGAAGGCGGGGGAAGGAGGGCAGGGATGACTTACTTTCTTGTCGGTATCATTTGCTTTGTTGTTGGTTTGGTTCTGGGGCTTCTGTTTGGCGGCAGCCCACCCGAAATGACTGAATGGTGGAGGGGTGGACCATGAACGGCGGCAAGGCGAATGACGGCGCCTACACGAAAGGTATCCGCCGGCGGCGCCTATTGCCGGCGGCGCTCCAGCCGCGGTGTGGGGGCAAGCGCCGGTCCTAGCACCGCACGCCGCCGAGAAAGGAGCAGAGATGACACGACCCGACCGAATCGTGAAGGGCATGTACTGGGACCGGGCGCTGGAGAACAACTGATGCCCACGAACATAGAATGGACCGAAGAAACGCTGAACTTGTGGGTTGGTGGCAGCCGCGTGAGCGCGGGTTGTGACCACTGCTATGCGATTCGCCTTGCCGTCCGACTTGCCCACAATCCGAATCTGCCAGCGGCGACGCGCGAAGCGTATCGGCGGGCCATCGTCAAGAAGCCGAACGGTCGATGGGACTGGTCTGGGGAACCGCAGTGGATTCCGAATGCGGTGGACAAGGTGTTCTCCTGGAAGAAGCGCCGGATGGTATTCGTCGGGTCTATGACCGACGTGTTCCATCCAGCCGTCCCCGACGAGTGGCTTCTTCGTTTGTTTCAGGTAATCGCCGATCTGCCGCAGCACACGTTCCAAATCTTGACAAAACGCGGCGAGCGCATGGCTTCCTGGTTTGCTGACTGGTGGAACCCGCAACGGCAGGTGCCGATGCCGAAGCATCGGGGCGTGGACGGCGAAACAAGCGCTGCGTTGTTCCTGCGGCGCGCTTGTTGCACGGAATGCGGCAGGTTCTTCCTGGGCTGCCTGAACGGGCGGAAGAAATGGAAGGACAAGGCCATCACGCCGAACTATCGAGACGGCGTGGACTCTGATTGGTGGGGGCATCCATCTAGCCTGTGCGATGCCTTCAAGTGGTCTGTGCGGGGCAATCAGCATGGCGTCGCCGTAGAAATGGAGGACACGCACCTTGCCGTTCGCGCAGACGCGCTTACGGGGCCTTTCCCGTCGCCGCTGAAGAACCTGTGGCTCGGCGTCACTGTCGAGAACGCCGACCACCTCAAGCGCCTGGACTACCTGATGCAGACCCCCGCCGCCGTCCGGTTTGTGTCGCTGGAACCGCTGCTCGGGCCGGTGGACTTGACGTTTATCAGGACAGGGCCAGACCAGCCGATGGAAGGATGTCCAGGCGCGATTTGGCACCCGTGCGGCAATGCTTTGCGGAAGTGGACGGCGCCGGACGATTGGCGACCCGGTATCGATGTGCCGCCTCGATGGCAGGGCCTCGATTGGGTCATCGTCGGCGCCGAGACCGGCCCGGGCGCACGGCCGATGGACCCCGACTGGGCGCGGAGCGTTCGCGACCAGTGCGCGGCGGCGGGCGTGCCCTTCTTCCTGAAGCGCCTGAGCGATGGCACGCGCGTCCTCGACGGCCACACGCACGACGCCATGCCGGAGACGGGAAAGGCGTGAACCTGAACAGCACGGGCGGATAGGCGATCATGTGGCACTGAAGCGGCAGAAGATGAGCGAAGCGGAGATCATAACCTACCTCAAGGAACGTACCCCCGCCCAGTGTTGGGCGTTCGCGCTTCACCACCTCCGGCTGGCCCACAAAGCCTCCAAGCGCATCCGGGGCCGGTATCCCTACATGCGGCACGGCGACGTCGTGGACCGCTGCCTTGAGGTCATGGCAGGTGCCGCTAAGGACTGGGATCCGGCGCGGGCGACCTTCGCAACGCACGCATTCTCGCGGTTTCGGCAGGTGGCCTCAGCGTGCAAGGTGGACACGCTTCAACGCGGCTCTAAGCGCGTCGTCTTCGTCTCCCGCGACTTTCTTGATCACCCGCTGGCCGGCCACCATGAATGGCCCAAGGGCGACCGCATGGACGCCCGCGAGATCTTCGCCGCGGCAATGAAACTCCTGGACGACCGCGAGAGGCTGATCGTGAGCATGAGCCTGGACGGTTTTTACCTGCATGAGATTGCGCTGTGGGTGCAGCGGAGGGATGGGCAGGGGTTGGGTGTGTCGCGGGAGCGCGTGCGGCAGATCAGGGCCCGGGCCTACCAGCGGCTGAGGCGGGAGTTGGGGCAGCGGTTCCCGTCGCTGCGCGGGGACGGGCGCCCTTGGCCAGAAGCGGGATGCGCGGCACGGCGCGGGCGCAATAGCAGCGGACGGCCTCAGCGGTTACCCGGCGGCCGAAGCGGCGTGAGAGGGCGCGGCCGATCTCGGTAGCCGTCGCACCCTCGGCGGCCATTTTGCGGGCGGCGGTGTCCCGGGCCTTGGTCCACCAGCGGATGCCTGCCATCGCCTGTCTCCGTTAGTTGTCGGCTATCTCAAAGCAGACGCGCGCCACCAGCGACGGCCGGTGCTTCGGCAGCGGCATATACATCAGCAACGGCCCGCGCCCGTCCACCCGCGTCCAGTAGCCAGACGGCGTCTCGACGTATTCCACGCCGCGGGCGATGGTCATGCGGCCGGAGAATGTGCCGGGCCGGAAGCCGAGGATCGCGGATGGCATGGGTTGTCCTTTCTGTCGACAGCGCGGCGGGTTAGGCTTTGGTCTTGGCGAGAGCGTCGCGGGCCTCGTCCGTGTTGAGCCAATCGCCACGGCGCGATTCTACCGCTTCGGCCAAGTGGCGAAGCGCTGCCCGCAGTTCCTTAATCCGCTCGGCCTGGGCGGCGATGTGGCCGTGCAGTTGGGCTGTCGCTTCTATCCGGTGATTGCCGGGACACGTTCCCGAAGCGAGTATGTCCAGATTATGACCCACTTGCGATACATTCAGCATCTCTTTCGTCGCGGTCATGATTCTGCCCCTTGCCGAGTTCCGGCCCGGCGTCCGTGGGCTCTTGCGGCCCGGCTCAGGCCCGCGTCGGCAGGCCCAGGCCGCGCCGCAAGGGCGCGGGGGAAGGTCAGGCATAGTCGCGCGTGCGAAGCACGGCGGACCGCCATATCTTGGCCAGGCTTTGGGCGTGAGCGCTTACGGATTTCCCGGCCGGCTGAGTCGGTAGCGGTCCCAGACCAAGGGCCTGTTCTGCTTTGGCGATAGCCTGCCGCAGCGCCGGCTGTCCGACTGCTACACGGCCTTCAGCGTCCTCACCACCCTTCGGCAGCGTGCCGCCATTGGCCAGGACCCGCCAGTAGCGGGCTGCAAGATACTTCTGGGCCTTGCCCGCGTACGGTGCTGTATTTTGCCATCGTGCCATCGTCTGCCCCTTAAAGATACGGCCGCGCGCCGGCTGGAGTCTCGCCCATGCAAGGCGGGTCCGACGCGCGACCGTGATTGTGCGAGTGGGCTTCGCATGGGCTTTCGACTCCATCTGTATTATACGTCATTTGCCGGACGTGTCAAGAGAATAATAAAAAAAATCTCCGCGCGCGGCAGCGGTCGCTGAAAGAAAAGGGCTTGAACGGCGGGTAGGTCGTTGTGACTACTACAGTGAGATGAGCAAAGCCAAGCCGAAGGCAAAGCCACCGCGCAGGCGCCCAGGTGCTCCCACCAAGTGCACTCTCCGCCGGTGCCGTGTCATCGCCCGCCAGATCAAGCGCGGCGCAAGCCTAACCATCGCGTGTGGCGCGGCAGGGATTACCGACAGAACTCTTGAGAACTGGGAGAAGTGGGCTGGCCAGGGCAAGGCGCCGTACAACGGGTTCTTTCGAGCCCTAAAAAGGGCGATTCAGAACGCGATCCGTCAAGCCGAGCAGAAGGTGTTTGCGGGCACCCCGGGCTGGCAGGGCGCCGCCCGATGGCTTCAGGCCATGCAGTCTCAGCGCTGGGGCCACTGGATCGGCCACGAGCCGCCGCCGCCGGTTACGCCCCCCACCCAGATTCACGTCAACGTCGATCTCGGGAGGCAGTTGACCAGTCGCATGGCCCAACTCAGCGAACTACCGCCGGCCCCGGGCCTGCGCGGGTTGCCGCCGGTTGGTGAGGAAACTCTGTGAACGGCCAAGCCGGGAAAGGCGATTGCTACCGGCCTACGAACCGGCAGAACTGGGAAGCCGGCTACGAACGCATCTTTGGAAAGGGAAACGGGCATGAGCGCAAAGCGAAAGGCACGAAGCCAAGGAAGAAAGATACCACGAACCGAGCCAGCAAAAGACGGCGACCCGCCCATGTCGGCGGGCGAGGTAGCAGCCTGTCTCGTCCCGCCCGAGGCCCCGCCATCCACGCCACCGACCGATCCACCCCCGCCTACGCCCAAGCCGAAGCCAGAGAGCGGCGAGGGCTCAGGCAGTACAAGTACGGCTGATCTCGAGCTTGATGCTCTTGAGCGGGAATTGGATAAAACCCCCACCCGCAAGGAATCCGGCACCGTCCGCGTCAAGGTCTTCGCCGTTGACGAGGCGGGCCGGGAGGTCGTGGTCGGCGTGCCGTTGAGGTCCGGCGGGCGGCTGGAAGCCACGGCGCGCCTGTCGGTGGTCGGCATGTTCAAGATCGGTATTCCAACGCCCCGGGGCACCATGACAAAGATGCAACTCCACCCGATCCCCGTGGCCCAGGACGCGCTGCTGGCCGAGGCGGTTGCGGAGGCGCTTGTCCTCTACGACGGTTGCATCGAGGAGGCGAAGGCCGCCGCGGTAGCCGAGGTGATGGGGTCGGAGAAGCGGATTGTCACAGCCGGGAGCATACCACCAAATTGACCGCAACCCAGACAGCCGAGATGGTAGGCCTGCTCGCCTGGGTGTCGTCGCGTGTGATGATCCAGGCCAAGAGCGGCGTGCTCCTGCCACTTCACCCGTATCCCGAGCAGTTGCGGATCTGGGGCTACGCCTGCCGTCAGCGGACCCTCGGCTTGCCTGTGCGCATCCGCGTCCTCAAGGCCCGGCAGGTCGGGGCGAGCACTGCCATCGAAGCCCTGATCTTCGGCGATTGCCAGAACCGCCCAAACCGGCATGGCTTCGTGTGTGCCCACGACGACGACTCCTCGGCCATCCTCTTTCGCATGACGCAACTGATGGAGGAGGAACTGCCACCGGAGGAGCGCAGGGCCAAGGACTACTCAAACAGGAAAGAGATCATCTTCTCACAACCTCACCGGTCGCAGATACAGGTCCAGACCGCAGGCAAAATGGAACTGGGCCGGTCGGGCATGATTCACGATCTGCACTGTTCAGAAGTGGCTTTCTGGAAACGCGGCAAGCAGACGCTGCTGTCGGTGCTGCAATGTGTGCCGGACCAGCCGGACACCATGGTCATTCAGGAAACGACGGCCAACGGTGCGAGTGGCCCGTTCTATGAGGGTTGGAACGACAACGTGCGGCGCTGGAACGCCGCTACGACTGAGCGTGAGCAGTTGAGCGGCTACGTGCCGGTGTTCATCTCCTGGCTGAGTTGTACCGACTACCAGATACCGCTTCAACCCGGCCAGACGCTTGAGCCCCTGGACGAGAAGGAAGAAGCCCTTGTAGCAGCAGGCGCGACTGCGGCGCAACTGAAGTGGCGGCGTTCAGCCATACGCGACAAGTGCGGCAGCGACGAGGAACTGTTCGAGCAGGAGTATCCTTCGACGCCCGATGAGGCGTTCAAGACCTCAGGCCGCCCTGCGATTCCCAGGGCCATTTTTGAGCGGCACCACCAGACTTCTTGCCCGCCGGCCAGGGCGGTGCATTTGGTGGAGCGCAGGACGCTTGAGGGAGCGGTCGTGACGGCTGAACCGGCCGACCTCAACGCCCGGCTGTGCTGGCACGTCTGGCACGAACCGGACCCCACCTGTGACTACACGGTGTTCGGCGATGTGGCCGAGGGGCAACTCGCCGACCCTGCCGATCCCCGGAGCGACCCGGACTTCTCGGCGGGCCTGGTCTTCAATCGGCGATACCTCCGCTTCGATGCCATGTTCCACGGGCGGCTCGAGGCGTATGACTTCGGCCTGCAACTGTGGATGGCGTCGGTATGGTATCGCAACGCCTGGGCCTCGCCAGAGTCCAACGCTTGTGGCATCGCGCCGTTGGCGGCCTTCAAGCACAAGGCATACCCGTATCTCTACCAGCGGACCCGGCCGGAAGAAGCGCTCAATGCCGGGGAGGACTCGCCGCTGTGGGGCTGGAAGACGACGCTTGCCAACAGGGACTTTATGATCGACACGTGGGTTGCCCGGTGCCGAAGCGATCCGGTCGAGGGGTGGGCGCCGGCGGTTCTCGTGCTTCAGGAGGGCTTGGCCGATGAAGAACAGCACTTCGTCCGAAAGGCCAGCGGCAAGCGGGAACACCAGGCTGGCTACCATGACGATATCCTATTTGGGGCGATGGGTGCACTTCAGTTACACGTTCTATGTCCTCGTGGTGAGTTTGAGACGACACCGGCCGTGAAGCGGTCGAGGCGGCCCATGAAATACGCCGGCGGGGTTGATCCCGGCCTTGAGGTTGAGGACATGGAGTGCGTGACGACGGGTTGAGGAGCCGGGAATGACTATGCTCCAGGAACTTGAACCCGCCATCATCGGCCTCGTCGTCGGCGTGGTTGCCCTGGCCGGCGTCTGGCTCGGTGCCCGCATCGTCTGGTGCCTGATGCGGCCGGACGCGACGATGAGGCTGTGGGGCCGGAAGGCCGAGCCGGAGATCGAGCAGGAGGAGACGGATTAAATGATCGGCCAACTCCTCCGCATGTTCGTCTGCGTCATCCGAGGCCACCGGGTCGGCAGGTGGTTCCTCAAGCACTCCCTTGACGCGGGGCGGTACAACGGGTTCAATACAGACAGGGTGCACCTGCGCGTCGGCCGGTGTGAGCGATGCGGGGATCTGGTTTGTGAGAAGCATGCAGGGGCGACAGACGCGGGCACAGAGGGGCAACCCGTGGAAGAGATACGTTTGTCGGCAGACACGGCTGGGTCTATCACGGTCACGAAGGCGACGGCGTGCGGCCCGAGCGAGATGAACCCCCAGCGGACACCCAACCAAGAACACCCGCTTGGCACCCGACGCATGGGCGCCGATGGGCGGGAGCAGGTCTATGCGAAGTGGGAGTTGAGGTGCTGGCCGTCTGGCCGGCGCGGGATACCCGATGAGAACAAAGCGAACCCAGCCATTAGCAAACTTCTGAACAAGAGGTTTTGGGAAGAACCCCTTGCCCGAAAAGGCTGACGTACCCACAATATAACCAAACGGAGAGTTCGGGGGTCGCCCCCTCGAAACTCTGTGCACACAAAGCACAAGCCCCACACCCGCGCGGGGGTGTGGGGCTTTTCGTTTGGCCGGAGCAGTAGATGGCAGACGAACAAAACCAAGCCCTCCAAGACCTGAACGATCGCATCGACGCCATGATTGTCGAAGGCGCCGGCGAAAACGCCCGCTGGATGGGCCTTTGGCGCGATGCCCAGGACTACATCTTCAACAACCAACTCGCCGGCCGTGACGCCAAGAAGGGTTGGGAGCGGATACAAGTCAACTACATCTACCCCGCCGTCCAGCAGCAGATCGCCATGATGGCGCAGCGGCGACCCAAAATCGTTACCGAGGGATGGGAAGCCGCCGACCAGGACGGGGCCGCCTTCTGGGAACCTGTCCTGCAATGGCAGTTCGAGCACGACCTCGACCTGGGGTTCAAGGCGGCCGCCGCAACCCTCGACGCCAACATCTACGGGTTCTATGTCGGCCGGGTGTACGGCGACGAGAAGGCTTACTGGGACCGCAACGCCCGCCACTGGCAGTGGCGCCCCCGCGTGTCGCTCGTGTGCCCGGAGTATTTCTTCGCCGACCCTGAATGCGAGACCATCGACCAGGCGGCCTATGCGGGCACCAGCCGTCGGGAACGTACCGAGAAGGTGATCGCGCGGTGGCCCCAGTTCAAGAAGCAGATCGAGGACGCGGCACAGAAGACACAGGACGGTCAGCCCGCCATCGCCTACACGCACCAGCAACTCCTTGCCGCGCGTGAGGATGAACAGGATGCGGGTGTCGGCAAGAAGCGAGAGGCGACTGAAGGCCGCCTCGTCTCACTCCTGCGCCGCCTGCGCCAAGGCCCCCAAGAGCCGACGGGCAAGGATGCGAAGAAGGGCGTGCCGCGGTACGTGACGCTGACGGAGATCTTCTTCCGCGACAATTCCGAGGTGGACGAGCAGGATCCGCCTGAGCCCATGTTGGCCGAGGAACTGCTGGCCGCCGGGCAGATCGGAGTGGTGGAAGGCGTGTTTGTTGCGGCCGAGGACGGCATGATTGAGGGCGTGCTGGCCGGAGAGCCGATCCCGGCAGAGGCGTGGCCGATGCGGCCCGGGCCGAAGCGGAAGGTGCCGGAGTTCCCGTACGGTCGCCGCGTGCTGCGCGTCGAAGACACCATCCTTAACCCCAAGCGCAAGGACCAAGTCTGGCCGTACACCCGCTGGCCATTCGTGGTCGGCGTCAACGAAATCCTGCCGCACCTGTGGCGGGGCATGAACGGTGTCGAACCAGCCAAGGGGTTGCAGGACTGGCTGAACGTCTCCGCCGCCCATATGTGCGCCTACGTCAAGTATTTCGGCGATCCGGTGGTGCTGGTTGAAAAGGGCGCAGTAGCCGGGGACCCGGATGATAAGAAAATCGCCTCACACCTTCGGGCGATGGCCGGGGCGATCTGGCAACTGGCCAAAGGCGGTATCAAGAAGATCAGACGCGACCCCCCTCCCCCGCTTGGCCAGGCTGTCCTGAACCTGTACGAACTGTTCGCCCGCGAGATTCAGGATCAACTGGGGATGCAGGAAGTGGCGCGGGGCCGGCAGGCCAAAGGCCAGGCCACGGCCACGGAGATCGCCGAACTGGCCCGGAGCAGCCGCGTCCGCACGTCGCTGTGCGCCGCCATGCAGGACGTGTGGATTCAGCGCATCATGTCCCTGGTGGCGGAGTTCGACCAGGCCAACATGCAGCCGGGGCAGATGGTCAGGCTGGCCGGCGAGGAGCACCAGGCGATGGCGATGCGGATTCCCGAGGGGGTCTGCGACGTGCAGTTCGACGTCAGGCTGCGCGTCGGCACCGACCTGCCGCTCGACCAACAGATGCGCAAGGCCGAGTATCGGGAACTGTACGAAATGTTGGGCCCGCCGATTCTGGAGGAAGTGCTCGATGCCTACAACGTGCCGAACAAGGCCGAGATTCTTCAGCGTGTCCAGGCGTGGCAGATGATTCAGCAGGCGATGGCAGAGCAGGAAGCGGCGGCGAAACAGGAGCAAGCCGGGGAGCCAGTGGCGCAGGGAGCGTGAGATGCCCGTTGGCCTTGTCAAGAGCGTTGCCAAGAGCCACGGCTTGAGCGAGGAGCGCGTGGAACGCCACTGGAACGAATGCAAGGCGAGTGTGGCCAAGGCGTTGGGCCACGCGCCCAAGACCGATAGCGACTGGGCCCGCGTCAACGGCTGTGTGCAGAAGCGGGCGGCGGCGGCGGCGAGCAGTCCCGGAAGGGCGTTGATGAAGAAGGGATAAGCCATGAGTACATGGCGTTGTCGGTGGTGTGGCAGGGCTGTTGGAACACGCCACGAGCGCGCTTATGAGATGATGGGGCGAGGTGGCGTATTCTGTGAATCTTGCGTGGATAACTATAACCACGGAACGGCAGTGGGTACAACGACGGTGGACAACAACCCATCGACGGGGTTCACGATGACGACCTAAAGCAACTGCCGGGCCTCGTGCCCGGAATTGTCAGGGGGCCACAGTCCCTGACCCGGCTTCTGTGGCCCACCCCTGTTCTTTTGTGAAGCCGGGATCGCAAAGCCGGGTCCAGCGACCGCGTGTGCGGTCGGGTTCCGGCTTTGTTTTTCGGAACCGCCTGCGAGTGCAGCCAATAGGACATGAGCCGAAAGGCCAGCACGCAAGGCCCGAATGTTTCGTGGTTTGCCGCCTGCGACAAGCGCGCAGCCCGGCAGAGACGAAGGGAGAGCAGCAAATGGCAGAGGACAAAACGAAGGGTGCAGCAGTTGCCGATCCCAAGAAGGTCGGACTCGACGGCGAACGGCCGTCCGGCCTGAGGCCTGAAGACCTCTATGCCGAGGTGGTCAAGCCGGAGCCGAAACCCCCGGACAAGGCCGACGACGACGCCAAGGTCAAGAAGGCCGACAAGAAGCCGGCCAAGGCCGAGCCGGACGCCGAACCGGATGCAGCGGCAAAGGCCGCGGCAGACGAGAAGCGGTGGGACGAGGAGCGGCAGAGGCGCGACCAGGACCATGCCAACGAGCGAAGGCTGCTCGAAGGCCAGGTCACGGCCATGCGAGAACAGGTCACCGCTCTGTCAACGCAACTTGCCGCTGCTGCCAAGCCGGCTGCCCATGACAAGGTGGCCGAGAAGCGGCTGGCGTCGCTCGAACGCCTCGAAGGCCAACTTGCCGGTCTCAGCGGCGAGTCCGACCCCGGGGCGGTAGCCGGAGCGATGCGCATGATGGGCGGTTTGATGACCGACCTGATGACCGCCGAGCGCGATACGGCGACGGTCGATCCGAGCGAGGTGCAGAAGATCCTCGACCGCCTCGGCAAGATTGAGACCGGCTTTCAGGACTTGGCTGCCATGACGACCGCTCAGGCGGCGGAAACCACCCTTGAGCGCACACTCCAGAGACTCGACGCCGAGTTCGGCGCCAAGCATCGCAACGCAGCGCTGAAGGCGGCGCGCGACCTTATGGGGGCACGCGGCCGGTCTGCGGACAACCCCCCGACGGATCTGGAAACCGAACTGGTGCTGCGCAACGCCTACATGGCGGAGGCCGCCGGCGACAAGAAGCCGGGCGATATGCCCACAGGCAACGCCGGCGTCCTGCCCGGAGACACCGGGGCCGGCGGCAGCGCCACACAGCACGCGACCGGTAAGGCGGGCACCCTTCCAGAAGTTCTGGACATGATGAGGCAAGAAGGCAAGGTGCGGTAACAGGGAAGCAAAGCCGGGGCCGCGCCGCAACATGAAAGGCGCAGGCCCATGTCGAACACGAACATTGAAAACAGTACCCGCGACGCCTGGTTGCGGACGACCGTCAAAGAGGTGTTTCTGAGGCTCGCCTTCGTGGCGATGCTCATGGAACATCGAAGGGTCACGTTCAAGGGCGGCAAGACCGTCACCAAGACCATCGTGAGCGACGATCTGGAATCGCTCGCTCAGTCGTACACCTCCAACGAAGGTCTGACCGGCGGGTCAAAGACCATCCTCGCCAAGCCGAAGTTCTACTGGAAGAAGTTCCAACTTCCCGTTGAGTACGGTGTTGACGAGGAACTTGAGAACCACGGCGCGCCGGACGACGTAGCGCCCGTCGATCTCATCGAAACCCTCACCACCGTGGCGCACAAGAGCGCCCGGATGAAACTCAACAGCATGATCTTCGGCGACAACGGCGGTGCCGCCACCGATACTCCCGCCGCCAGCGCCGACTTCCAGGGTGTCATCGCCGCCCTCGATCACTCGATCACCTACGGCACGCGGACGCGATCAACCACCCAGGCCACCGGCTCGCTGTGGCAGTCGGTCAGCACCGGCGACATCTGGACCGACCAGGACGCGGCGATGGCCGCTTCAATCGGCAACCTCCGTATCCATGTGGCGAAGTGCCGTCGCTACCGCCCGCCCAACGCCAAACTGTACGTCATCTGCGGCGAGGCGATCTTCCAGCAGTTTCAGTCGCAGATCGAGGCCCGCCACTTCTACAGTCGTGAGGGCAAGGCCGGGTCGCTCGCCAAGTACGGCTTCAACACGTTTGAGATCGACAACGTGGAGTTCGTCCAGGAGTCGTACCTTTCGACCCTCGGTTCGACCAACGCCCACAACACGTCGTACTACCCCGCCACGTGGTTCTTCATCATCGACCCGGAGACGTGGGAACTGCGTTTTCATCCGGCCCGCGCCATGAAGATGACCGGGTTCACATGGCAGGGCGATCAGGTTGGCGGCCAGGACAAGTGGCTGGCCCGAATCATGGCGGCCGGGAACCTCGTCTGCTGGCAGCCGAACGCGAACTGCTTCAAGTCCAACGTGAGTTAACGGGGCGTGAACGAGCGGCCCGTCGCGTAGGGCTGCACAGTGAAGGAGCCATCTCATGGCAAACGTCACAATCGACAGCGAAGGATTCTACCTGCTCGATCTGTTTCCGGGCGTCCCGGACACCAGACTCAGCGAACCCAAGGACGGCTTCACCGGCGCCGACCATCACAACGTCGCGGCCGTCGCCTACCCCATCGGCACCAAGATCCAGGTCTACAACAAGGGCACGGGCGTGGACGGGTACTCAGTGCTCCTCTACGCCAAACTCGAAATGCAGGACGCCACGTACATCCTGGCGGCCCGGCATTTCCTGACACAGCACACCGACGCCACGGCCTTCGACCTGACCAACGACGCGGCCACCGACATCGGCACCGGCTGCGGCGCGGCCGCGGTCGGGCTCGGTGCCATGACCGTGGATTACTACGGTTGGTTCTGGTGTGGGGGCGTCGCCCCTGAATCGTTCGTGAGCGGTACGGGCGGGAGTTACTACTGCTCGTCCGCGCTGGCGATCGGGACTGCCATGCTGGCGGACCTGGAAACACCGGGCACGACGGCCGGCGAAATTGGGATGAAAACGGCCGCCGGCGACGCGATGGCGGTGATCGCCATTGCCAACGTCGCTGCCGCGTAGCGGCTTGACAACTGAAAGGAGGCCAACGCTATGGCCGACAGCACAATCGACTCAGAACTCATTCTCCTACGAGACAACTGGCCGGGCGATGCCGATCCCGGTCTCGCGCAGGATCCGCCGCGTGACGGCTTCGCCGGCGCCGACCATCACAACGTCGCAACGGCGGCCTATCAGGTCGGCAGCAAGATCCAGGTCTACAACAAGGGCACGACTGGTCAACCGGGTTTCGCCACCTTCGTCTACCTTCAGGTGGGCATTCAGGACGCCGAGACGGTGCTTGCCGCCAAGTCCATCGTCGTCTCGGACTCGGCGACCGTCTGGTACAAGGTGACGAACGATCCAGGCGACTGTATCGCCCTGCCCACCGGCCTTGCCGCCGTAGCCATCAGCGCCATCACCAACGCCTACTACGGTTGGTTCTGGTGCAAAGGTGTCTGCCCCGAGGAGGCTGTCTCCGGTCTGGGCGGCACCTATGCGACCGAGGGCAACGTCGTGGCCGGCGACATCACCGCTCACATCCTCGCGGCCGGCGTCATCGGCCTGGGACCGCGAGCCGCCGGCGAAGGCTGCTTCGGCTTCGCCCTGGCCGGCGACGTGACGTAGAGGCCGGCAGAAACATGGCAGGGGCGCCCCGTTCCGCACGGGGCGGGGCGCTCACATAGAAAAGGAGCCCTCTCATGGCTGACAGCACACTCGATGCGAGTTTCCTGATCATGTTCGACCGATGGCCTGGTGTGGCCCGGCGGGTCGATTTCGCGGACATGCCTGCGGCGTGGCTTACGCCGGTTGCCACGGCAGTACATCGTCAGGGTGAGAAGATCTGCGTCTGGAATCCCCTGACCACCACCGTCCTCGGCCTGAACGGCTGGACCACGCTCGTCTACCTGAAGTTGGGAACGCAGGGCACCACCATCGTCGCGGGCGACCTCGTGGTGCCGTGTCTGGCAACCAACCCGTTCGTCGTCTCGAACGACCAGACCGGCGGGGCCACCCCTGCCCTGGACGCGCTTGGTAGTCCGTTGGCCGCCATCGCGCTCAGCGCCGTGACAAACAACTACTGGGCCTGGTTCTTCTGCGGCGGCGTATCCCCGGTGTTCCACGCCGTTGCGGTAGGCGGGAACATGATCACGGGGACGGCGGACGTGATCATCGGTCTGGTCTGTGCGGACACGGCCGACACGAGCACCAACGAGACGGTCCTGGGCGCGTGCGCGGCTGTTACCTCGGCGCCCATCGGCACCACGCTTTCCGCTGACGCGACGTAGGCTGGCATGAACAACTGAAAGGAGCCTCTCATGGCTGATAGCACGCTTGACAGTGAACTGTTCGTCCTCTTCGACTTCTGGCCGGGGGTTGCCCGGCACGTCAGTCCGGCCAACATGCCGGCCGCGTTCACAACGCCGGTGTCAACGGCGGTGTTCGGCCCGGGCGAGAAGATCTGCGTGTGGAACGACGGCGACACGGCCGGCGAAGACGGCTATGCGACGTTCATCTACTTGCTGATGGGTACGCAGAACTCGGCCGTTGCCGTTGCCGCTAAGACGTTCTGCGCCCCGGCTTCCGCGACGACGCCATTTACCATCGGCAACAACCCGGATGCCGACATCCTCGTGCACACCGGCAGCCCGCTGGTCGCCGTGGCTCTGAGCGCCGTCACTAACGCCTACTGGGCGTGGTACTGGTGCGGCGGGGTCTGCCCCGAGGCGGTCGTTTCGGGCCTCGGCGGCAACTACGTCACCGACAACACCGTGGCCATCGGTCCGATGTCGCTGACGAACTGCGCGGGCGACTTCATGGGTCTGGGCGTGACGGGCGCAACCACCGAAGCGATCATCGGCATGTCGCTCTCGCTCGACGTGGCCTAACCCCGACAACTGAAAGGAGCCATCTCATGGCTGACAAAACGATGGACAGTTTGGAAGTCATTCTCATCGACAACTGGCCGGGCGTGGCCAAACTGATCGGTCAGGACGAGATCCCCGTCGGCGGATTCACCGGCTCGCTGCATCACAACGTGGCGGCGCCTGCCTACCCGAAGGGCGAGAAACTCTGTGTCTGGAACCCGTCCACGCTCGGCGCTGAAGGCATGTCCACCATGATCTACCTTCTCGTCGGCACGCAGGTATCCATCGCGTGCAGGTCGCTCGTCACCACCGGGTCGGCTACCGATGTCTACGACGTTCAAGATTCTCCTGATGCGATCATCGGCCCGAAGGACGGCGGCGCCCTCGTCGCGGTGGCCATCAGCGCCATGACCGATGCCTACTACGGTTGGTTTTGGTGTGGGGGCGTCGCGCCGGAAAGCCTCATACCCGATCTGGGCGGCACCTACGCGACCGAGAGCACGGTTGTTGCGGGCCTGCTCGGCCTCAGCGACCTGACCGCCGACGCGCTGGGCCTGGCTGCGGTTGCTGCGGCCACCGATGCCATTATCGGCTTTGCCCTCGCCGCCGACGACGAGTAGCCGGTACGGAAACGAATGCGAATCGGGCGCCCTGTCCATCGGGGCGGGGCGCCCCTTGAGAGAAGGAGTGGCCCAATGGCCTGGATTCCCACCACACAGTTCACCGCCACCCTTGCCGGCGCTACTATCGAGTACGGCTACGTCACACTGACGACCGCTCTCGAATACGTCGAGGTCACGACCCGGCTGAAGGTGATAGATTCGGCCCAAGTGACGTACAGAGAGGCCCCCGACGCCGCCACGCGGCTTTACTGCGACGGCACGATCACGGCTGGTGCCGTCACGATCACGGACGTGGAAGGCGCGGAGACCAACGACCGGATCGTGAACTATATGTTCATCGGCCACTAGCGGGCCGGGCCGGGGCGGGGCCCCTTGAGAGAAGGAGAAGCCTCATGGCTTGGATTACTGACACACAGTTCACGGCCACTCTCGCGGGCGCGATCATCGAACACGGCTACGTCACGCTGACAACGGTACTCGCATCCGTCGAGATAACGACCCGCCTGCATACGGTAGTCGCGGCCTTTGCGTCGTACAAAACAGCGCCCGACGCCGCCACGAGCATTTACTGTGACTGCGCGATCACGAACGGCGCGGTCACGGTTGCGGATGCAACAGGCGCGGCCGGCACCGACAGGGTTATCAACTACCTGTTCATCGGAAGATAGGCGGAAGGAGGGCTGACCGTTGGGTACCTCGCGCCTATCTACCGCACAGATCATTGATTCGGTGGTGGCCTACACGAGCCTGAGCCGTGCCGACTCACTCCTGCGCGCGCAGGCCGGCTACGAGCGCGTGCTGGCGGGGGAAGACCCGCGCGGCGGCGTGCACCAATGGTCATTCATGGTGCTAACCGCCACGCTGCGGCTTTGGCCGGACGTTCTGGCTGCAAGTACCGTGACAGGCGGCACTTACAACGAGACGAACGACGAGACGCCCCTGACGGCTTCGGCGGCGACCTTCCATCCCTACCACGTCGGCTACGACATCACCCTGACCGACACCGGGGCGGTTCGCATCGTCGGCTTCACCAGCGAGACGGAAGTCATGCTGGAAGGCGACCAGAGCGCGGTCAGCGCCGAGACGTTCACCGTAACGAGCGGCGGGCGGTATCTCTTGCCGGCGACTTTCAACGGCGCCGACGGCGGCCCGACGCTGGCGTTTGACAGCGGCAGCGGCTTGCAGCCGCCACATCTTGAGGAGGTCTCGCCCGCCGACATTTGGAACGCGCGGCGGACAAGCGACAAGGACGGAACGCCGCGCAAGTACGCCATCGCTCCGGCCAGCGGCAGCGATTGGAGCCTGGGCGCCGCGCAGCGGTTCGTGCTGCTTGTCCATCCGCCGCCGGCCGTGGCCTGGACAGCGGCGTACTCCTTCGAAGTCGTGACAGACGCGCTGACGGATTCGGAGAGCGAATACGCCTTGGGGCCGTCCTGGATGGGGCGAGTAATTGAGGCTGCGGCGATGGCCGCGTGGGAACTGAGGGACGCCCGGAAGTTGGGGAACTGGGAAAAGGCGTTTACGCGGATGATGATTACCGCAATCGACCGGGACGTGGGCTTTCTGGCAACCAGCGCGCCCGCGTCCCTGGCGGACCATGACGACGGACCCTGAACATGGCAACCCTTGTTGAGCAGAGAGAGAAGCGAAGTGAATACGCCTTTCTGGGGCGTGTCCGATACCGCCGCGTCGTGGTCTGCCCGTGGGCGGCTCGCGGCGACCTCCTGCCTGCCAAGGGCTCGGCCATGCCCGCGGCCTACGACGGCAACACGTCGGCCATCCTCATCGAGCGCCCCACGGCGACCGGGTCGGCCGACGGCGGGGCGCGGACGGTCCTGACCTACGAACTGCTCGAAGCGGGGACCAACCCGGAACTTCCGATTCCGGCGACGTGGACTGTGGCCCCGGGAACTCCGCAAGTGCATCTCGCCGTGGCGCGGGGCGTGCGTCATCGTGTGGAGTTGGAGGTGCCGGGCGGCACGAGTTACGCCACTGTGATCGCAGCGCTTCCCCTCTATACCCCGTACCCCGGCGAGGAGGGGGTCTGGGTGTCCCGCCTGGACGAGTTCTTCCTGCGCGACGGGTCGAGGCCGGGACGGGCCGCGCTGATGCTCGTGTTCAACCCGCCCGACCGCTGGGCCGTTCTTCGCAGCAACCCCGGCAAGGCGCTCCTCGAGGTCGTCGGCGGCGGGACGGAATACGTCCCCAAGCAGGACCTCGACGGGGAGTTCGTGCAGTGGGAGCGGGAGGCGACCGTAGACAGCGAGAAGACGCGGGAGCGGTGGCGCGTCGCCGAGGGCAAGGGGACCAAACTCAAGACGGGAACTACGCTGCGCCTGAGCCTGATGGCGTCGAACGCCTACATCCCCACGCTGCTGGCACTGCTGGATACCGTCAACAGCAGTGTGCTCCCGAAGTTGGGCAACGCCGGGCAAGAGACGCTGCTTTTCCGGCAGTATCGACTCGCGATCGAAGTAACGGCGTTGGAGAACCATTCGGCCATCGAACTGTACTTTGAGGTCAACCTGGACGGTTGGAACGCAGACACCAAGGTTCAGCACGAGGTTCTGAAGGCTTACCAGGTTGCGGTCTACGACTCGGACGGCGCGAAGGTGGACGGGAAGTACGCCACCATCCTGCGCTGGGAACCGCCGTCAGGCGATACAGGCCCGGCCGTGCGCAGGATGTACGACAAGGAAAACTGGGAACTCTTTAACGGCATGATCCTGTAGGTGTGCGATGGACTTGCGCGAACTGATGTCTCAGGTCAGGGCATTGCCGGTGCCGCCGCCGGTGTCTGAGGAGGCCCTGCCCGCGTCCCTGCGTCTGCCCCTGCGCTCGCTGCTTGAGAACCTTGCGGCGTGGCGCGAGTTCGCGTTGCAGGTCCAGAGCGTTGGCCTTGCCGACGACGTTGGGGACAACCTTACGCGGCGCGTCGAGCAACTGGAAGGCGTCTTGCTCAACGTCCGGGGGTACGGGGGCGTGGAAGTCAGAAGCGGTCCGGCGGGAATCGCCATCGGTGTGCAGCCGCCCGGCCGCGACCTTGAACCGGCATCGGAAGGGCCGGCGGGCTTCTGGGCGGAAATCGTCACGGAGGTCGAGAGCGGCGAATACACCTTCAAGGAGAAGGTGCTGACGGATGGGCAAACCTGGGCGGACCTGACGGACGGGCGAAGCGGAACGGTCTATGAGACCAACGACGCGGAAGACGTCGAGGCGGGAGCGATTGTCCGCGTGGCGGTCGAGCACGACACGAGCGGGAATCTGCAATACGTCTTCGAGGCCGCCGTTGCGGGAATCCGGTACGACGTCACCACCCACAAGTTCCAGTACACCAAGACGGGCGGCGCGACGTGGCTTGATATAACAGACACAAGGGAGTGCGACGACACGTAGCGGAGGAGTTGGATTGTGGGCATCTTTGACAGGCCGATGTTCTCGAAGGCAAGCGGTCTGCCGATCTACCGCAAGAGCGACGGTCTGCTCATTTGGGGCGACCCGGACAACTGCGGTTGCTGCGGCCCGATGCCCTGCCGGGATTGCTGTGTCGAGCATATCCAAGGCCCCGCGACCGTCACGGTGGACCCCGCGAGTTGCGGTGAGGCCATTGAGGGCGTCTACAAGTGCGAACTGGCGGAAGGCGTTTATGCGTTCGACTATTGCATCCACGACTCCACGAGTAGCCACACGTGCCACTACCGATGGTCGCACAGCGATAGCGGGTGGGTCTTTCACCTCCATCTGTACTACTGTCTGGTTACGGCAACATGGTGTTCGTACCTGTGGGGGAGCGACGGCACCAAGATCATCGTGTTCGGCTCGGAGACAAACGATTGCGGCTGCCAGGACCCGCCGGCGGACTGGTGGAGCACGGACGTGACGGGGCTGGTGGCCTGTGACGCGGAAACGCACGTGCTCGCGGCGGGCTACGCTCTGGCGGGCGACGTCTTTGCGAGCGTGCCGTCCTGCGAGGGCTGCACGGCAAGCGTGTCGATATGACCGAGTTCACAAAAACGAACCATTGCCGTTTGCACGTCCACTGCCGGACGTGCCGCGACCGTGAGAATGGCCGTGGGTGGCGTGAACAGATTGCCGCGCACTTTGCCGTGGACGAGATCGACTGGCCCTGCCCGGATGGTAGACCGTGGGGCTACGAGGGCCAGAGCCGGGGCTTGGGGGACACGGTGGCGAAGTTTATCAAGACGGTGACGCGCGGCAGAGTCAGGCCGTGCCGTGGGTGCAAGAAACGGCAGAGGGTGCTCAACGCCCTAGTGCCGTACAGGCAAGGAGTCTGAGTCATGGGTGAAGCCTTTACGCTCCGGAGTGTCGAGGATGTATTCGGCCACCGCATTGGCATCGGCGATCTGAGTGATACCCTTCGGTCGGACCTCCGCTCAACGCAGACGTTCATTCCTCTGGATATCACGGCGCTGCGGGGCCTGTCCGGGCACCTCCTCGAGCGCGTCAACGGCGACACCGACCCGACCCGTCGCGCCAAGTTCCCGGCAGGCAACCGATTTCAGGTCGCGTTCCCGCCCATCCCCTGGCCACCCGACCTGAACGCCTCGGCCGCCGTCGTTGTCCACCTGTACGTCCAGTGCGATAGCGGGACGGATGACTGCGCCATCGACGTCCTGGCGTTCGAGGGCCTGAGTGACACCGAGATGGGCGGCAAGACATCGGCGCTGACGACGACGGACCTGACCGAAGTGACCGTCACGCTCACCGCCGCCAACATCAGCGGGCATCCGGGCTTCCTCAACCTGGCCCTGTATCCCGACGCGCACACCACCGACAACCTGTACCTCTACCTGGCGTGGCTCGAATATTCCCGCGCTTTGAGGACTTCGTAGGGAGGAAATTGATGGGACTGATGACCACGCGCAAGCGAACCCCGGCGGCCTCGCCGATCCTCGGCCCGCGCAAGAAACCGCCCGCCAGACCTGATTCGGCGACACAGAGATGGGCGGCAGGACAGGGGCCGATGCCTGGCCTCGGCTACGTCGGCAGCGACCCGCGCGGCTTCGGTGGCGGCAGGGAGGCGGCCTCGGCCCGTGCGCCCGGCCCGCCCAAGCGCTACACCGACGCCGAACTTCTCGCCACGGGGCGGACGGGTGCCGACCTGCAAGCCTACAGCCAGCGAGCAGCCAACGCCGCTCCGGGCGGGGCAGCGGCGGGGGCGGCCCTTATGCGGCAGGGAATCGACCGGCGTGCCGCAGCATCAGTCGGCCGGGTGCCGCCGGACGCCGCCGGGCGCGCGCTCGTCGGCGGGGCGCCGACAACGCCGTGGCAGCCGGATCTGATGAAGCAGATTACGGCGACCACGAATACCGCGCGGGGCATCGCGCCGGGGGCGGCCGGAGCCATCAACTACAGCGCGCCGAACCTGTTCACGTACCCGGAGGGCGGGCACGCACCGGGCGCGTCGCGGGGCAGGTTCGTTGGCCCCGGCGCCATTCAGCCCGGCAAGGGCGGGCAGGCCGCTCCGGCGGGGCCGGACCTTCAGACCCAGGCGCGGCAACTCGGCTGGCGTCCCGGGCCGATGCAGCGTCCGGCAACGCCGCAGGACGTGGCGGGGATGGGTACGGCGCTGCTCAAGACGCAGGCGGAAGGGCAAATCGCCAGCATGGCGCCGGAGATGGTGAAGGCACAACAGGTCTTCCAGCAGTTGAATCAGATTGCGGAAATGTACCCCGACCCGGCCGACAGACAGCGCATTGCTCAGGTGGTAGAACGCCTGGTTACGGGCCAGGAGATTCCGCCGGGCTGGTGGGAGTGGATCATCAGCGTGACCGGGCAGGCCGGAATCGCCCTGTATCAGAGGTTCTTTGGCGGGGGAACAGAGGGTCAGTGAGACTGTGACTCCTCGAACAGGCGGATCGGTTTCGTGTAGTGGGCGAGGAGGCGATCGAGGATGCCGGACGCGGGCTGGACGCCGGGGGGCATGGGCATGGAGGGAAAGTCGCGCATGAAGCGGGCCGTCACCTTTCGGCCGGGATGGAGGACGATGCGGCCGATTCGGCGAACCATCTTCGCCGCCAGGTAGAGGCCGAAGGCCAAGAGGAAACCGCTGAGGATTGCCCGCATGAGAGTTCTCCTTCAGTAGAACCGAGTAGAGTATGGCGTATAAATCGGCTGTTGTCAAATCGAAACTGCCACCTTTGCCTGCGCCCTCTCTACCGCCACTCCCGGCCCCTGCGTCCTTTGAGGGCCTGCCGCCGCTGCCTATCCCCTCTGTTCTGGAACCGACACCGCCTGCACAGTTGGCGGGTATGCCGCCGCCGTTGCCGCCGCCGGAGCCGGCAGCGCTTCCGCCGCTCCCGCCACCGTCCGGGGAAGCGTTGCTCCAGGACTGGGGAACGCCCGGCTACGAACTCGGCCGGCGGCTGTTCGGTGGGCGACTTGGCGGGGGCATTGGCAAAGCGCTTCTGCCCGGGGCGCACGCCGCACAAGAGGTGAGGAGCGATCGCTTCTGGCGCGAAGCGGCCGCGACCGGGCCGACCGTGCCGCAAGCCGTGGCCGGGTGGCCGCTCGTGGGCGAGTACGCGGGCGAGCACCTGATGAAGCCCGCCCTGGATGCCGCCGGGTACGTGGCGGCAGGGCCGCTCTTTCCCGTCCACGCCGGGATGCAGCGGGCGGGAGAGGCCCTTGAGGCGGGCGAGAGTCTGACGGAGGCCGCCGGTCGGGGCGTGACCGCGGGCCTCGGTGCCTTCATGGCGGGGAAACTACTCGGCAAGGGCTACCAAGCCGCGGCACATCCGGGGCGGAAAGCCGCCGCTCAGTTCGCCAAGGAGTTTCCGGGGATGCCGATGCCGAAGGGCGTCAAGCCGGTAGGCGTGGTTGAGGCGTTGCGGCCGGAGAAGCCCCTGCCGGCGCCTCGGCCGCGGCGCGCGATCGAGCAGGAGATTCTGGCCGAGGCCAAGGTGTTGGCTCAGGGCAAGGGAGATGTGGCCCGCTATGACGCGCTCAAGAAGGAATGGAGCGAGTCGGTCGGCAAGGTCTTCAGCATGGAGAGCCGCACAAAACTCGCCTTGCGTCTCGGCGAGCGGATTCAGGCCACGCAGGAATTGATCGCTCGCACACCCCCCAAGCCGGCAACCGTCGAGTCCGTGCTGACAGAACTGCGCGCGGCGGGCAAGGCGCCGACCCTGCGGCCGGTGCACCCGAAAATAGCGGAGTGGTGGCGCGGCTTGACACAAATGCAGAAGGATGTATGGCTTAAAGACAATCTGACAGGGGATGCCGTCAAAAAAGTGCGCGTTCTCAGCGCCCATCGGCAGTTGCGGTTTCTGGACCGGCTGGCTGAGGTGAGCGGCGAATCCTTCGAGTGGGGCGGAATGCAGCCCCAGGTCGTGGCGAAGGCCCCGGCCGTTCCGGGTGCTACTCCGGGCATACCGCTGTTCGGCGGCCTCGTCCCGGGCCCGCCGCCCAAGGAACTCATCGCCGAAATCGCCCGCGACGTGGGCAAACTCTCGGCCACCGCTGCTCGCAAGTTCGCCGCGGCCGTCGAGGCCCACGGCGGCGACGTGCTGAAGGTTCTGGCAGCGATGCTCTTGGAGAAGGAGATTGCCAAGCCCGTGGCCCAGGCGATCTTTGACGCCGTGGCCGCGCGTGCGCCGGAGGCCGCCGCAGCCGCGCCAGAACCCGTAGCGCCGGAAGTGGCCCCAGGAGTCGCCCCCGCTCCCACAGCCGCGCCAGCGCCCGCAGAGGCGCCAGGAGTCGCACCGGCCCCTCCAGTCGCGCCAGAGGCCCCAGTGTTGCCTTCTCTTGAGGAACTTGATGATGCTGCTCTTACGCGAGCATGGGCGTCTGGAACCTTGAAGACCGAGACGGTCGCCGAAATCGCCAAGCAAATGAGATTGGCAAGAGAGTTGGGGGCTAGCATAGAATGGCGCTATTCCGATAAACCGTATGGAGAAGTAGGCACATCAACGCTGGTTAAATGGCTCAAAGCCAGAGGAGTTGACGAAGCCGAAATCGCTCAGATACAGGCTACTTTGGCTGAAGGCAAGGGCCGCGCTGTTTGCATAGGGCTGTGTGAATCATCGAAACCCGACGGCAAACGGTCAGTCATTTCTCTTTATGCCAATGCGACGCCAAAGTCCGTTATTCACGAAATCCATCACGCGCTAGAAAAGCAAGGGTTTTTCGCTGATTGGCGCGGCACAAGGGAAGAACACGCCGAGTATTGGGCATCGCTTACTGATGCTGACCGCGCCAAACTCCTTAAAGGCCGTGCTCTGCCGACGAACGCCCCCGCCGCGCCAGCGCCCGCAGAGGCCCCGGCAGTTCCACCCGCCGCGCCGAAAGCCGTTGCCGAGAAGCAGCCGTGGGAGATGACGCGGGGGCAAGTGCGGAAAGTTCTTGGTAGCCAAGCGTGGATGAGCAAAGAGGGGAAGGCCGAGTTTTGGAAAGGACATAAAGAGAAAGTCGCGGCCGCTCTCGCCGAAGGCAAGCCCGTCCCCCCCGAAGTGCTCGCCGACTACCCCGACTTGGCAAAGCCCGCCGCGCCCGCGAAGCCCGCGCCGAAGAAGCCTGCAACCGCTGAGGCCAAACCCCCTGCCCCACCGGAGAAGCCCCCGCCGCCGCCCAAGGCACCGGCCGCCGCCGCGCCGGAACCGGCGCCCACGGTCAAACCCACGGTCAAACCCACGGAACCTACGGTAGAGCCGGAACCGACAGATGCCGTGCGTGTTGCGGCCCGCCGTGTCCGGGGCCAACTCAAGGCGCTCCACAAACTCAACGCCGCACACGCCGCCACGCGCAAGGCGTTCAAGACCATCATCAAGCGCCTGCCCATTCCCGTCAAAGGCAGGGCGTTCAGCGGCCCCTGGCCGGAAACCGTGATGGCCTACACGCACGCCTTGGAGCAGGCCGAGAAGTACCTTGAGCGGTTTCTGAAGAACAAGCCGGTCGGCCGCATACAGAAGGCCCGCAAGTACCTCAAGAAGCACCTCTCGGAGATGGAACCGGACGTGGCGAAGGGCGCCCGGGCGCTGCTCAGGGAGATCCCCGAGCGCAAGAAAGGCCCGCTGATCGAACGCGACATCGATGCCCTCGATGAACTCGCCGACCGCGCCGAGGAGGCCGTTTTCCTTCACCGCAGCCGTGAGGCGCTGGTGGCGTCTCAGAAGCACGTCAACCGCAAAGTGGCGGCCGAGGCGCTGCTGACGGAAATGGGCGCTTCGATGGAACCCGTACCGGAAGGTCGGCAGCCCGCGACAAAGGAACTGCACGGCCTTCGGCGCCTGGGTCGTACCGCCGCCGTCAAGACCAACACCATCATCGAGCGCTGGATGGGCGGCGAGGACAGCACGGCCGGGTACTACTTCATCCAGCAGATCGACGCCGGCCACCGCACGTATTGCGAGCGCGTCGTGGCGGGCGAGGACAACGTGGCGAAGGCCGCCGAGAAGGTGCCGGGGGGCCACATCGACAGCGAACCGTTCTATGAGTGGTGGCACGAAACGCTGACCATCAAGTTCCCGACCCTTGGGCGCCTGTCGGCCGAGCGACGGTACTGGCTCGGCAAGTGGCTGAACCTGTCCGACCCCGACACCGAAGCCGAGATGATCACCGAGAAGTGGGCGGGGTTCGTCTGGGAAACCGCCAAGGAAGGCAAGAAGTTCCGGCCGGCCGAGGCTGACATGGATGCCTTCCGGGCCTACATGGCAGAGAACGAGGCGGACGCCATCGACTTCGGCATGGCGCTCAAGGACTTTAAGAACGCCGCCGAGTATTTTCCGCCCATCAGCGAGGTTCACAAACTCACCAAGGGCACGTATCTTGAGTCGGTTCCCGACCGCTGGGGACGGAAGCGGAACGTCCGTATCGAGAAGTCGCAGGAACCGCCCGACCTTGCTTCGCCGCATACCATCCCCATCATCGCCGAGGCGGATCGTTACAAGTTGCGGACAGGTTCGCAGGCGAGCGTTGTCATCCGCGATCCGCTGGTGCAATACTTCGAGGAAATCTACGGTGACGCGGCCTATGTTGGCTTCGCCCCTGTGTCATACGACGCCTGGAAACTCCTGGGCACGAGCATCGGGGGCCGGACGGTGGCGGCGCAGATCGACTCGACGCTCGGCAAGCCCACAAGCCGCATTTTCTTCGACCACCTGCGGCACGTCATGGCAACGCGCGTGCAGCAGCCTACGTCGGAGCCGGACAGAATGACAGGGCACCTCCTGAGAAACGCCACGCGATCCGTCCTGACGTGGCGCGTCAAGCCGATTGCCACGCAACTGCCGTCGGCGCTGGCCCCCATCGCGGACACGAAGCCCATCGGAATCCGTGACGTACTCAGTGGCATACGCCGCATCTGGACGGGCGGCGAGTTCCAGGCGCTTAAAGACGACCTCATGGACCGTGCGGCAGAGTTCGCCTACCGCTGGAAGTACCGAAGCGCCATGACGATCGCCAGCCCCGGCTACGTCCCGACACACGCGGCTTCGGCGAGCAACTGGTGGCGGCGGCTGATACGATTCGCAGACAAAGGCATGAAGGGTATGCGTTGGGCGGACAGCCGTGCCATCACATCCATCTACGCCGGCCACATCCGCGAACGCCTCATCGCTGTGGGCATTTCGGAAGCGGATCTCGAGGGCAAGAAACTCCTGGACGTGACAAAAGGCCGCGAGGACGGCGAGCAGATCCTGCAAGATGCGGCCGATGCCACTGCACGCCACACTGACCGGACACAGCCGCCGAACTCACCGGCACACGACACCGGCCTGGGCCGCCTGTCGCGGACGAACGTGCTCTGGCGCGTGATGACGCGGTTCATGTCGCAGCGCAGCAACTACACCAACATGGCCCTGCGAGCGCACGCCCACGGCACCCGCACAGGCGACTACCGCCCGTTCCTGTGGTGCCTGGCGGTGCTGGCGTTCCTCACGGCGGTCTACACGGCCATCACGCAGATTTCGGCCAGGGCGCGCGGCAAGAAACCCCGCGGTGCCGCCGATACCGGCCTCGACTACATCGAGAACGCCGTCGGCAACGTCTACTTTGGCGGCGAACTGGTGCACCTGCTCCGGGCGCCGTCCTCGTACAACGCGGACATTCGCGGCAACATCGCCATCTCGACCATCGAGGACACGGGCAAGGGCCTGGTGGACCTTCGCCGGGCCATCTTTGCCGGGCCGAAGCGCGGTGCGGCGATGAAGCGGGCGGTGAAGAACCTGACGCGCGGCATCGGCGGGATATTGGGGCTTCCGGCCCTGGCCCTGATAAACACCACGGAGATCATTGCGGTGCCTTTCGGGGGAGGGAAAGAAGGTGCTGCCAAGATCGACGCCCTGGTCTGGAAAGCATCCGGCTCGGGTACGGGCGCGGCTGAAGCGGCGGCGGAGTTGAAGGCGTCGGGCATGACGCTAACGCAGGCCCGGATGGCGCTGCGGAAGATACTGAAGGCCAAGGGCGTGGCGGGCGAGGAGCAGCGCAAGCGCCTCTGGAAACTGAGCAACCTATGGTACGCCGCAACGAGACGTACCGGAACGAAAAGGAGCGTAGCATGAGCACAGGACTTGCAACACAACTGGCCCGGTTTGCCTCCGTCAACAAGGCCACGGGCCTGGACAAGAGGGTCCAGGATTCGGCGATGGTCGGCATTCATTCGGCCCTGAAGTTCACGGCCTCGCTGGTCGGGGAGTGGATCACGGTCCACAACAACGTCCTGTACTACGACGGGTCGGCAGATGGGACGGGCCCCCTGGCCCTCAGCCAGATCATCGCGCGCGGCAACGCCGTGCCGCTGGCCGTGGCGGGGTGCGGCACGCACGGGCAGTTCCGCCTCGTCTACGCGGCCGACGGCGGCACCGACCCCATCATCAACGTCATCGGCCTGGACCCGAACGGCGAACTGCAACTGCTGTATAATCGCAACGGGTCGCTGGACTGTACGCTGCTTCGGGCGACGACGGACCTGCGCGACGACTACACGACGCCCACCGAGTATTACACGACGCCGGACGACGCGCAGACGTTCGACCTGGCGGGGAGTGCGGCGATTATCGTGGCCGTGGAGACCGTCGCTACCGAGGCCGGTACGGTCGAGTGCAAGTTAGTGTAAGGGGATGAATCATGGCTGCTGGAACCTGGACGAACGCTACCGAGAACGGGGACTGGTCGAACGCTGGGAACTGGTCGGGCGTTGCCGCGCCCGGCAATGGCGAGACGGCCACCTTTGACGGCTCGGAAGCGGCTCGCGGGCTGCCGGACGGAACCGACAACGAGCCTTCCGCCGGGGCAATCAACATCGTTATCGCCGAAGCCATTACCGCGAACCTCGAGGGCAACCTGTTCCACGGCAAGGGCGCGACCATTGGTGCCGTGACGGTCAACCACGCGAGCGCCAACATCACGGCCGGCGCGGACATCACGGGCAACATTACGATGGCCACCGGCACGCTGAATATCGCGGCGGCGCGGGCGCTCAGCGGCTCGGTAGACCTCATGGGCGGAACCTTTGCCCTGGACGCATCGGGCGTGGTTGCAAGTGCCGACAGTTTCAATATGTCGGCCGGTTCAACGCTGACGATTGCCGCCGGCACAACCCTAGACCTCGCCGCCTTAATGTCGGTGAACAGCACGGCCGACTCCATCGTGAACGCCGGGATCATCCAAGGCACCGTCAACATGACGGCAGCCGTCTGGACCGGCACCGGCGCAATCGCCGTTGACCAGGACGGCACGCTCAATCTCGGCACAGACACCGCCAACAGCCAGAGCGTGACCGTTACGGCGGCAGCCGTGACCCTCGGCGACTCGTTCACGTGCAAGTCATTCGTCCTGAACAAAGACGGCGGCGTGCTGACCGTCACCGGCGGCAAGACCATCACCGCCGACACGGTGACGCTGACCGACGGCGCGCTCGACAGCGCCGGGTCGCTGAACGTCGCCATGACCGGGACGGGCGGCCTGTCGTGGAACAGTACCTACAACAAGGGCCTCGGAACGGTCACTTTCTCTGCCGGCTGCACGACCACGGCTGGGGATACTGTTGTCTGCGCAAAGGTCGCGGGGGCCGGTACGGTCGTCGGCAACTCCAAAAAGATCGACCTCCGCCCGACGGCCGACGCTTTCTGGACGCTCACCACGGCAGCGGATGGGTGTTTGATTATCAACATCTACGCGACGGCCGCGCGCTCCAACGCGACCCTCATCAACGCCGGAACAAGCCCCGTCCTCATCGGCAGCGCCCAAACCTACACGCTGACCGGGGGCCTGACCTGCGCCGGGCTGACCATGAACGGCACCGGCGCGACACTGGACCTGGACGGCGGCAACCTGACCTGCACGGACCTCAAGTTCGATACCGCCAACGACACGCTGACGCTCGGTTCCGGCACGCACACCATCACCACGATTGCGCGGGTCTTGGACGAAACCGGCTGTGCCCTGAACATCGACGGCACCACCACCATCAGCAGCACGGTCAATCTCGCCGGCATCACGTGCACCATCGCCGCGACGGCGACAACCACCCTGGCCGGTGCCGTGACCGCCTCAGCCGCCGGGACGTTCACGCTCGGCGGCAACGTCACCTTCACCGCGAGCCTGACCCTGGCCAACATGACGGTTGACTTCGGAGCAGGCATCATCACCGGCACGGTCGGGACCGAAACCATCAACGCCGCGAGCGCCACGAGCCTTGCGGACAGCGGCGCGCAGATCCGCAACTGCACGGTCAGCAACTTCGCCGACTACGGCACCCGCCGCCTGCGCGTGCGCCACGTGATCGAGGGGGCGAGCATGACGAAGCGGCTCCTGCACTTGGACTACCCCCGGCATCGTGCTGGCCGGTTCCGCAGAGACTCAGGGAGGTTGTAATCATGGCAAAGACCGACGGCGACGGTTGGGAACAATGGAAAGAGCATGTCTTGGCCGAACTGAGGCGCCACCAGGAGTGGCTCGCCAACATCAGCCACGTGCAGAGCGAGATTCTCGTCGCGGTAGGACAACTCAAAGTCAAGAGCGGCTTGTGGGGGGCGGTTGCGGGATTCGTGACGGCGATGACCGCTCTTGGCATCGGGTTGGCAATCTGGTTCATTCGGGGATAGGGGGACTGAAAGGAGACGGGCGTGGATGAAATGACCGGAGTTTTGATGTCCTTGGGATCGCCGGGGCTGATCGTCCTGGCGGTGTTGGCGCTGACGTGGGTCATCAAGGCCAGTACGCCGCTCAAGGCGGCGACGGCCTGGTTGCCCCTCATCGCCGTCGGACTCGGCGGCATCCTCGGCGCGCTGCTTCTGCCGGGGGAGTACACCGCCAAATACATTACGGCGGCGGTGGTTCAAGGCATGGGCCTCGCTCTGCTCAGCGCCGGCGGGAAGGATCTGCTGACGGGCATGTTGACCATCGGCAAGAAGATGAAGAACGGAGGCCCGACCATTCTGCTGATGTTCATTCTGCCCGCCCTCATGGCGGGCGGCTGCATGGGCGGCCACGACTTCATGCTGTCGGCACCCACGGCCGTGGTCGAGGTCTTGAGCCAGGTCGAGGTCGGCGTTGACGAGTACCACGCGGCCGCCACAGAGGACTTCGACAACGCCGCTGCCAAGAGCCGCGCGGCCCTGCAAACCACGCTGGCGAAGTACCTGGTGACGGTTGCCGCCCTGCCCGCCACCGCAGTGACGGTCGAGCAGGCGTCCGAACAGGCGGCCAAGATTCTCACCGAGTACGACGCCCAGGTTGCCAGCCTGACAACCGAGCGCGCGAACGAGGCGGAGCGCTACGCGAAACTCCAAAGCCTCATGCAGTGGGGCCGCGAGGTCGCCGCGCAGATCATCGAGATCGAAACCCGCCGCTACGATACCGTCCAGCAGTTGCGCGAGAAGGCCGGTGCCTTCGTCCGCCAACGCATTACAGGAAGGGAGACGAAATGAGCGGCAACCCGCTACCGGACCCGGACACGGCCGACCTCGAGGCCGCCGAACGGCCGCCCACACACAAACAGACCCAGGTCGATGACCTGAAGGCCAAGCGCCAGGACGTCGCCCATGACATGCAGGAGGCGAGCGTGGACACGTCCCTGCAAGTCCGCATCCTGTCGATCATCGACACGGCGCTGGACCTGGCGACCTGACCTGCCGGCAGCCAAAGACGCCGGGCCAGTCGCGCGCCTGAGGTGCGCCCGTCATCTCTGCGCTGTGCGGCGGCCCGGCAACTCCCGAATCCCCAAAAAAACTTTCGGCACAAGCCCTTGCGCAACAATGAGTTAGGGGGCCGACCCGAGATTTCTCAAGATTTTCACTTGACAGCGCCGATACATGAGGTAGAATCCAGCAGACAAAAGGAGGCGCTGCCACGGTGAACCCCGAACCCATTTTCCCAAACCAGCAGCCCCCCGTCGGCTTCCCCTCTGGGGACACATCGGGTAGCGCCTATGTGCCGGCGGGGGCTGCTGGCTTGGGATCCTTGCTCTGGGCCACCGCGCCCGGTATCTCCCTGCCGGTGCTGGTGTTCCTCGTTTTCCTTGCCCTGAAACTAACCGGCAGCATCGACTGGTCGTGGTGGTGGATTGCGGCACCGCTCTGGATCGCCGCCGGTCTGTTTCTAGCGGCCTTCGCTTTGATAGGCATTCTGTATGGGATATTTGTTTCCCCCGAAGAACGTGGAACGGAATCAACTAATTGAGCCTGCGAATGAGTTACGCACTATCCCCCGGGCAGTCGGATGGCGTCGGAAAGTCGGCGGGGGCTGGCAGCATGGGAGTTATTCCCGCCCCAACGTCCGATAACAAAGGTCCGGGTATATGCACTGCATTCCATAGATTATCGGACATAGGGCTTGGCGGGGGCCAAAAACGCTGTTCCAAGTGTGGCGTCCTCAAACCGTTGGCGGCCTTCACGCGCGATAAGAAGAGCGCTGATGGGCGGTATTCGTCCTGCAAGGCATGTGGTAACGCCCGCGTCAAAGCCTACAACGCGAAGCATCCTGAGAAGCGGAAGGCGGCCGACCGCCGCGCCTACGCCAAGCGTCGAGACAAAGCCCTTCGTCAATTCCGGCAGTGGGCCGAGCAGCATCCCCTCGCCAACAAAGCCCGCCAAGCCGTCCATAGAGCCGTAGAGGCCGGCCGTCTCGTCATGCCGGACACCTGCGATCTGTGCTACGAGATACTTGACGGCCATTTCCATTGCCACCATCCCGACTATGCCCATCCCCTAGAAGGAACTACCCTTTGCCATTCCTGCCACCGAACCTTGCATTGGCAGGAAAAACAATGTAGACCTGCCGAAGAATCCAGCGAGGCACGACCCACCGCCGACCAAGGGGAATCGCCGCGTAGGGGGCAGTGCCATGTATCAGCAAAACGTGAAGCACGAGTGCGGTCATTGGATCAAGTGGGAGTTGTACGGAACGTCCAGGACGTGCGGGCCGTATGTCCTGGCCCTGCGCAAGACACGCTGTTTCCGGTGTCTGGCGTCACGGACGCGACTCAGCGTAGTCAGGGAGATTCAAGACGAGATGCGGCCAATAGCAGCATAATTGCGGGGCGGTCCCGCAGCAGGACAGGCCGGGGTCGAGTGTCCCCCCGCTCTTCCCCGGCCGACTATTCCCCCAGACATGCGGCGGCAACTGCGCAGGTGCTTACCCCTCCGCCAGCGCTATCCTTGCGCCGCCGCGACGTGCGCCCCCGGTCAATCCCCATGCTGGCCGGGGGCTGCCTTTTGAGGAAAGGGGCAGGAAATGATAGTGAAGTGTGGGTTTCCTGTGTGCGAGGAGGAGATAGAGGCCACGCTCGCGGCCGGCGCTGGTTGGAAAAAGGAAGGTCCGACCGAGTATTACTGCGCTCGGCACTGTCGGCAAGACGACTTGGTTTGGTCTGACATCCAAGCGAGCCTTGTTCCAATGGCCGAGAAAGAGCGGGGCGACGCCGACGCCCGCCTGCGTGCCGCTGCGCCGGACCTGCTGGCGGCACTCCAGGGCGTAGTCGAGGGAGCCGCCGGGCATGAAGACGCTTGGTGGTACGCCGCTGCCCGCGCCGCAATCGCCGCAGCCGAAAGGAGTGGGGTCTGACATGAACCGCTCCGCCGCCGTCTCTGCCCTTCGGCACTTCGCCCACGAGGAGTGCGCCAGTTGCCCTCGCCCCGGCGTGTGCATCATGCTCAGATCCGGCGCCTGCCTGTTGGCCCGCGGCCAACGCTGCGGCTACTTCGAGGACTCGGTCCTGCCCATCGCTCAGCGCAGACTTCGCCTTTCCCGAAATCCCAACCCCTTCAAGGTGATGCGCGACGGCAAGGTGACTGACCTGCCCGGAGCGAAGCCGATTGACGACAGCCGGGTTGTCGCGGCTTGCCGGGTGGTGCACCCCGAGGTGCGCGGCACGCTCATCCCGGAATCCGACGATGATGGTATCGCCAAGCGTCAATGCCCGGACTGCGGCGGACCCCTCGGCCCGCGCATGCGATTCTGTGAGACGTGCCGGAGAAACCGACGTCGGGAATCGGCGCGGCGGCTGAAGGCCGAAAAACGGGGTGTCGTGTCCGCAGTTAACGGCGAAAGAACACCAAAAACCCCTGTGTTTTCGGCCAAAACCAGCCCCGAAAATCCGCCGAGGTCCCAGGAGACGCTTTTCTCGATTACGCCCGGTTAACTGCGGACATCGAAGCAAGGCGATAGGTGCGAAGTGAGGACCAAGAAAGGAGCAGAGTCCGATGCAAACTGCGATACCTAGCCGAGACTTCGCCGTCAGACCCGGCGGCAATCTCAAAAAGACCGCCCGCGAACTCGATGCCGAGATAGCGGGCAGGCGATTCACTCCGCAGGAGAACTCGCCGACCGAACACGAAATCTGGCTCCGCGACTGCACCGGCGCGGAACTCTACCGCGACCTGGACCAGCGCGGCAAGGCGAACCGACTGTTCCTGGATGGGCGAGATGATGAGGCCAGGGCGATTCTCGCCCAACTGGAACGCGAACAGCGAAAGGAGTGAGCCATGTTCGAGTGGGAAGATGAACGCGAACGCAGTGACGCCGAAATCGAGGAGATGCACCTACTCGATGAGTTGCGGGCCGAGCAGCAGGACCGCGACGATGCACTGGACATCGCGCACTTGGAGTCGCGCGAGCGAGATGAGGAGCGCGGCCTCGCCGCAGCCTTCTCCCGGATGGTCGCGGCAGGACCGTCGCGCGGCACGTCGGGGTTTGAGGCAGAAACGTATCCCGGCCCGGATGACCGGGGAGGATACTGGAAGTGGCTCGAAGAACAGGGCTATGCCTGCGCGCAATAGCACAGAGGAAAGGAACGCGATATGTCAACCGAAAAAGCACTCGCAAAGACTGACGAGACGGCAGGCCTGATGCCCGCCCTGTCGAGCGAACAGGCGGTCGGCCGCTACAACGAGATCGTCGCGTTCGTGAAGAAGGTGATGAAGCCGAACATCGACTTCGGCGTGATCCCCGGCACCAGGGGCAAACCAACGCTCCTGAAGCCCGGTGCCGAAAAACTGTGCAGCCTGTTCGGCCTCGACTGCACGTTCGAGTTGGCAAACAGCATTGAGGACTGGGAAAACGGCTTCTTCGACTATCGCTACCGGGCCGTCCTTCGGCGCGGCGAGCGGGTTGTTGCGGCCGCCGAAGGTTCGTGCAACTCCAAGGAAAGCAAGTACCGCTGGCGGTGGGTTCCGATGGCGGAAAAGCCGTGTGACGAGGCGGCCGAAGAAATGAAGGCCCAAGGGCTGTTGCGCTGGCGCAAGAGGGATGGTGCGTGGTGCGCCCACGAGCGACTCAAGAATGACGACATCTTCTCGCAGGTCAACACCTTGCAGAAGATGGCGCAGAAGCGCGCCCTCGTCGCCTCAATCCTCATTGCGGCCAACGCTTCCGAGTTCTTCACTCAAGACATCGAGGACATGGAGACTATCGACGCGGAGGTGGTGGAGGTGGTGGAGGAGGGGCAGGGCGACAGCCCCCCACAATCGTCGCGCAGCAGCAAACCTAAGAGCGACAACAAGCCTGGGAACGCCAAGCCAGGCCAGCCGACGAACTACGCCGCCAAGGACACGCCCGCGCAGGCCGCCATGCGGAAGGATGTCTTCGGCGCCATCATGCTCGCCACGCAGGGCGAAAGCGCCACGGACCGCGCGGCTTGGCTGGAAAGCCTGACGGGGTTCACGCCGACAAAGGGCGACCGAAAAGGCCAGCGCGTGGCAGGCGTTACGCGGATTGAACATCTCTCCCCCGCCAAGCCTGGCGCAAAGACCGGACGGCTCGAGATCCTGCACGGCAAAATCAAGAAGGGCGAGATCGACGCGGCGACCTACGCCGAGTGGAAGGCCAAGCGCGCGGCCGAAGCCGCAATCGCCGCCCAGGACGCCGCAGCCGAAGCGCCGCAGGAGGATCCCGGCGACCCTTTAGCGCCGACCGAGGGGGAGGACTCGGAGGACGTGATACCGTTCTAACGCCGTACTTCGGCCTATCGTGGGACGAACGACGGCGCATGCGAGACGAAAGGAGACGGGACGATGACGGAAGCGAACGAGAAGACGTCGGATGACAGGTTGCAGGAGATTGCCGAGTCCCGGGCGCTGGTCGCCACGGTCGCGGCCAAACTGGACACCGCCACCATCCAACTCGAAGGGGCGAAGGGGAAGGTCAAGAAACTCCAAGCCGACTGGGACAACGCCATCGCCGCCATGCTGGACGCCATCGACAACCGCCAGTTCGAGTTGCACGGCAGCGCCGACGACGAGGCCCGGGCCGAGAGGGAGCGGGCGTGGGCGGAGATCCCGCTGGCGAGCCTGGAAGACCCGGCCATCCCGCCATCGGCGCTTATCAAGTTGGAGGAAGCGGGCATCACGACGATGGCGGGGCTGATGGAGGCCGAGAGCCTTCAAAGCATCCCCGGCATCGGCAGGGTCGCGGCCGAGAAGATTCAGGCGGCCGTGGACGCCGAACTCGCACGACGGGCCGATGCCGTCGCCGACGAAGCGGCGTTGGCTCGGTTGGAGGAATCCGAAGATGACGCAGGCGACGAAGCCGATACCCCTGACGCTCCGGCAGCATGAGCGGCTGAAAACCAGGGAGTAAGGAGACCAAGTGATGAAACCCAAACCGCCCGCGTTCCTGCAACAGTTCTGCCACCCGCCTGAACCAGCAGAGGAGATGCGCTATCCAGGCATGGTCGCGCCGTGGGCCGTTGGCAGCGGGTGGCGTGCGACGGACGGGCGAATCTTGATTGGCCACCGCCGCGCAAAACTCAAGGCGCAGGAACCCGCCGGGGCCGTGCCTTTGGTTGAAGACCTGCTCCCCAATCCGAAGAAGGGTAGATGGCGCAAATGGCCCGCCGACCCTCCGACATCGCCCTGCCTTGACTGCTCAGGGGATGGGCAAGATTGCTTTGCCTGCGGCGGTACGGGCAAAGCGCTTTATCAAGTAAACGGCGCGTGGATTGCCCGGCGGTACTTTCTCGCCATCAGGTCGCTGCCGAACGCCTGTTGCCTCTGGCGCAAGCGCCCCTCTAATGCACGCAACCCGGTCCAGTTTCGCTACAAGGGCGGCGTCGGCGCGGTCATGCCTGTGGTTCGCGGTGGACAAGGAAACGCGCCATGACCGAGCCGACCGAGGAAGCGCGCCCGTACCCAACGCCCGAACAGGACGCCGCAGACGCGGCGCTGGCCGAGGCGATTGAGAAGATGCTGGCGGAGGAATACGGATGACCTTCTCCCGCTTCCTGCCCTGGCTGCTGGCGGCCGCGTTGCTCGGCCTGGCGCTCTTTGCCGCCGGTCCGTGTCTGGCCGGCGAGCCGTCGCTGCGGACCTTCCGTGTGACGGCCTACTGCCCGTGCGAGAAATGCTGTGGCAAACACGCCGACGGCATCACCGCATCCGGGACTCGCGCGGACCATCCCCTTGTTGCCGCTCCCCGGTCGTATCCGTTCGGTACGGCCATGCAGATTCCGGGATACGCCGGGGGGCGGTGGGTCCGCGTCGAGGACCGGGGCGGTGCCATCAAGGGGAATCGGCTCGATGTTCTGTTCGCGCCGCCGTGGCGCCTGCGCCACGACAAGAAGGCGATAGAGAAGGCTCATAATGCCGCGCTCCGGTGGGGCGTGCGGTGGGTGAAGGTCAAGACGAAGGGAGGCGGGAGATGTCGCTGAAACTATATGTCTGGGAGGACGTACTCCGTGACTATACCGCCGGGATTGTCTGCGTCCTTGCCGAAAACGAAGAGGCGGCATGGAAAGTCCTATATGAAGAGGAGCGCACCGCCTGGTGGGTGCTTCAGGGAGAGCCAGAGGACCGGCACATGAAAGGAATATCGCCCAAGGCAACGCGCCCTCGGTGCGTGACGGAACCAGAAGCATTTGCGGTCTGGGGCGGTGGGTGAAAGCAGCGGGCAATGACGCCCGGGAGGGAGACTCGCCATGAATGACCCGGACTGGCTGAGGAGCATCGCGCTGAGTTCGGCGAGCGTGCCAGAGCGCGTCGATGGTTGGTGCTGCACAAAATGCCGCGACCACTACGTCAAGCAAGTGTCCCGCACCGACGTTCCCCTCATGCGCGACATGCTGCGGCTGCTGGCGGGGGAACTTGAACGCGATGCCGCCGAACTCGACCGCTTGCAGTCTGTGCTGGGCTCTGTGCTGGGCGAGGAGGACTTCGCGCTCGCCGGAGAAAGGATTCGGCACATCGAGGCCGCCCTCACCGCCTACGAGACCGGGCCGGAGCGGGCAAAGAAAGGAGAGAAGGGATGAACACGCACGTGCTGCCGCCGCTGCCTGACGCCGCCGCTGCGCCCGACCCGGATGCGCTGGCGGTCGGCGAGCGGGTGTGGGTGTCGAACCCGGAGGGGCTATTGGCTGCCTGTCGTATTGAGGGCTGGGGCGTGATTCAAGGGGTGAGCAAAGATACAGCAACCGTGCTATTTGACCAAGCGTGGGTCGGGCACGCCGATCCCCATCGCATGTGGCACGTTCTTGTCGCCGCCTGCCACCGCGAGGGTCCGAAGGGCGAGCCGCCGGAGAAGGGGGCGCTGTTCCTGGGGCGGCGTGACACGCCTGCTGGTTTGCAGGACTTCTGGTGGCTTTGGGACGGTCACGTTTGCGGCATGGAACTGGGCGGCCCAAAGAAGTACACGCCCCAGGAAGTCGTGCGGGGCAACCCACCCTACTACTGCTGGACCGATTGCTACCGCGCCGCCCTCGCCGTCGCCCGCGAACTCGGCCTGGTCGAAGCCGAGCAGGAGCCAGCGCCGGAGCCGGAGCGGGACAAGTTCGATCTTGGCGACGAAGTGCGCCTGACCGACGACTTTCACGGCAGGATCACGCGATTGTGCGCCGATGGCCGCTACGACGTGGTTCTGGCTGGCATGGTCATCCCAAGCGTCCACAAAGATGACCTGCGACTGGTCAAGAAGGCCGACGCCTGACCCCGGAAAGGAGAGTGAGTCGTGACGATGCAATGGATTCCGCTGAAGGCGCTTCAACCCCACCCCGACAACACCAGCCGCATGTCCCCGCAAGCCTTTGAGGCGCTCAAAATCGACATCGACCGGACCGGCTTGTATGAGGCGCTGGTCGTCAGGCCGATGGCGGGCGACGAAGCGGGCGGCGCTCGCTACCAGATTCTCAATGGCCATCGTCGGGCCGAAGTGCTCCGTGCGCTCGGACACACGCGGGCGAGGTGCGATGTGTGGAACGTGGACAATGAAGAGGCGCGGCGGCTGGTGGCAATCGGAAAGGAGACAAGATGAGCGAACGCGACGAGCGCCGCCACAATCTCAAGGGTTACGCCGCCCTGCTGCGCGAGGCCCAGTCGCACGCGATGGGCGCCCAGAGCATCCGCCCGAGCGGGGAACTGGGCCGTGCGATTAACTGCATGAACGCGCTGGAGTCGGCGGCGATGAAGGAACTGCACGCGATGGGAACGCCGGGAGAGGAGAAGTCGCCTGATGCCTGACCCCAACCCCATCGACGGCGTCCGGCTCGTGACCGGCGACCCCTGGCGAAAGCGCGTCGAGCCGTGCGCGGGGGCGGTGTGCTACCTTGGGGACGCCATTGAGGTCATCCCATCGCTGGGCGTCTGCACCGACCTGCTGCTCACGGACATTCCGTATGCCGAGGTCAGCAGGACGAGCCAAGGTCTTCGGAACCTCGACAAAGGAGTGGCCGATGAGCCGACCTTCACTCTGGCCCAGTTTGACGCGGCGGTTCTGCCATGTGTGTCTGGCTCGGCCTACGTGTTCTGTGGCACCGAACAAGTCAGTTGGTTGCGAGCCAGCATGGTACGTCGTGACATGACAACGCGGGTTTTGGTTTGGGAGAAAACTAACCCCTCGCCCATGAATGGACAACACGTTTGGCTTAGTGGCGTTGAGTTGTGTGTCTACGGGAAGCACCCAGGCGGCTGCTTCAACGGCTTTTGCCGAAACACCGTACTCAGATACGCTGTCGTAAACGGCCAGCGGCATCCGACAGAGAAACCCCTGACAATGATGCTCGATCTCGTGCGGACCAGCAGTAACATCGGCGACCTTGTGTGTGATTGCTGCATGGGAAGCGGTGTCGCTGGCGAGGCTGCACTGCTTGAAGGTCGCCGCTTCATTGGCATCGAAATCGACCCCGGCTACTTCGACATCGCGTGCCAGCGCATAGCCGACGCCGCGCCGCTGTTCACGCAGACGAGGGAAGCCGATGGCTGACGCCGTGGACAACGTGACGTTCGTGACCGGCGACTGCCGCGTGGAGATGGCGGGGATGGAGGCGGGGAGCGTGGATTTGGTGTTCGGCAGCCCGCCTTATGAGGACTGTCGGACCTACGGTATCGAGTTCGCCATGACTGGACAGGACTGGGTTGACTGGATGGTGGCGGTGGTTCAAGCGAGCCTGCGCGTGTGCCGCGGCCTTGTGGCCTTCGTGGTCGAGGGCAAGACGCGCGATTTCCGGTGGTCGGCAACACCCGCCCTGCTCATGGCCGACTTGCACCGCGCGGGCATCTGTCTGCGCAAGCCGCCCCTGTACGAGCGGTGGGGAATCTCTGGAAGCGGTGGCCCAGACTGGTGGCGGAATAGATATGAGTTCGTTGTCTGTGCGACGAACGGCGGTCGTCTGCCGTGGTCAGAGAACACAGCGATGGGGAACCCGCCCAAGTTTGGAGTTGGCGGCGCCGTCTCCAACCGGCTGCAAGATGGAGGGCGCGCCAATTTCCGGCGCACGAGAGAGAGTCCCGAAACAAAGGTTTTCCGGAATCCCGAAATCTCCAATCCCGGTAATGTCATTGACTGTGGCGCAGTCGGCGGCGGCAACATTGGCGACGAACTCGCCCACGAGAACGAAGCCCCCTTCCCCGAATACCTTGCCGAATCCTTCGTGCGCTCGTTCTGCCCGCCCGACGGTACGGTTCTTGACCCCTTCTCGGGAAGTGGCACGACTGTAGCCGTAGCCTGCAAGTGGGGCCGCAAGGGCATCGGCATCGACATCCGCCAGAGCCAGACCGAACTGGCCGCCAAGCGCATCGGCCGGGCGCTGCGGCCCGCGACCTACCAGGACAGGAGCGAGCCGCAGCCGGGGGCCGCGCCGCTGTTTGAGGAGACGAAACCATGAACATGCTAGAGATGGTCAAGAACTGGCTGGCTGACCACGGATACGACGGTTTGTATCATCCCAGCGGCGAGTGCGCGTGCAGGCTGAAGGATTTGATGCCGTGCGACGGGCTAAGCGACGAGTGCAAGCCCGGCTACTTGGCCCCCTGCCCCGGGCCGGAATCGGAAGTGTGCGACGGCGACTGCGCGTTTCATATCGTGGCGTCCAATCCCGAGATGAAAGGAGAGTGATGCGTGAATCCCGACACAGGCGAATGGAAACCGGACATGCCGCTGACGCCAGCCGGCTGGCCCCGTGCCGCTGTTGGCGAGCGCGTCATCTTGGAACTCAAGAACGGCACTCGCGTTCGAGCCAGTGTCCGCGACATCAATCGGAACACTGTGCGGCTAAGGACGTTGGGCTTGGAAGCCGACCCGGCAAGGCATGTTGAATCATGACCCGCGCGACCGACACGCCGCTGCTGTTCGCCGACGAGCCGCCGCCCTGCCCTGCCCCGGACCTGGACCTCGACGATAATACGCTTGGCGCCCTTGCCCTTGGCGTCGGGACTTCGGTGCTGCTGGCGAAGCGCTGCGGCATGAAACGAGAACAACTTGTAGGGTTTCTGCGCTGGGGCTGGAACGACCTGAGCCGCAAAAAGAGGCGCCCCAATGCCTGACCGCCAAATGACACTCGACCTCGACGCCGCGCTCGAGACACGCGACGCGGCAGTCGATGCCGCCGGCGCCAACGCCGACGTGACGTGGTTCCAGCAGGCGTATCAGGCGGTCGAGAACCTGGCGCACTCGCGGCACCGCTTCATTGTGGACGACGTGTGGAAAGTCCTGGCACAGATGGGTGTCGAGAAGCCGGTCGAGGCCCGCGCCATGGGCGCCGTGCTGAGGCGGGCGCAGCGAGAGGGGATCATCGAGCCGACGGGAGGGCTTCGGCGGTCAGCCCAAGTGCAGTGCCACGGCAATCGGCGGCAGGTGTGGAAAAGTCTGGTGTGCAGGAGGTAAGGCTATGAAGCACTTATATTTGTACGGCTGTTCAGACGACTGCCACGAAATTGAAGGCGACTGGGAGTTTGAGTCCTATGGCGACATTGAACTCGCGCCGGGCCTTATCGCGCACTACGAGTATCACGGCGATTGGGGTATCCGGCTAATGGGGGAGATTCCCCCTGGCTGGATCGTGAAGACCATCTGCGGGAACGCGCCCTGCGCGTTCCGTGAACATCTCGCCAAAGACGGGCGTCCTGCGGGTCAGTTCGTCCACATTCAAGTTCCCGACGATGCAGAGTGTCCTAGTTTGTTGTCCGTTGGCGATGATGCCGAATAACCTGGCTCGTCTTGAGGCAAGAAAGGCAGTAGCCAATGGTCAAACGTGAACCGTGGAATCCACTGCTCAAGTTGTACCCGGAGAGCCGCAAGATCAATGCCGTCTCGCTTGGCGCCGAGGCCATGTTCTGCCGACTCATCGCTCTTTCTGACGATCACGCGAATTATTACGGCGGCCCGCGTCTCTTGTTGACCCATCTTTGGGGCCATCGCTGGGCAAACCGAACGATGTCTTTGCACAAATGCGCTCGTTTTCGTAACGAACTTGTTCTCGCCGCGCTCGTATCGCTCTATCGAGTCGGCAGTAGCGAGTACCTTCACGTCGTCAACTGCAAGAAGATGCTTCGCGCCGACATCAAGGAAGACGTCCGGTTTCCGGACTTAACAGAGGCCGTTGACCCTGAAGAATTTGCAGAAAGCGTACCGAATGCGGCCCGTATACGGTACGAATCCGGCTCATCATGTGTCGTTCCGCCATCTACATCCACATCCACATCCACAGAGGCAGAAGAGACCGTCTCCCCCTGCCTTCTCTCCGCAGCATTCAAAAACGGCGGGACGCCGGCACAGCGGGAGAAATTCACACCGTGCGTCCAAGCCGCTCTGGCGTTGGGTGCCACACCGCGTCTGCTGCTGTCTCGCCTGACACCAAGACCAGACGATCCGTGGGTCGCCGTGCGGCAGGCCGGCAAGGACGCGAAGGCGATGCTGAAGGAGTTCGGGAAGTTGATCGGTTCGGATTGCAGTCTGGCCGACGTGGCCGGGGTGTCGTTCGATCCGACCGTGCCAGACGGTCAGGCGAAGCAGGGCGACCTGGAGGATCTGAGGGCAAAGCACTCGTCGCTGCTGGCGGAACTGAAAGAGGAGGACTGACTGTGCGGTATGCTTCAGGAACAAGCGTCAGCGCCGAACGCACGCGCGAGCAGATGATGCGCATACTTCGCCAGTTCGGGGCTGACGGGTTCGGCTACGCCGAGCGCCACCTGCAAGGTGCGGTGCAGTTTCAATACCACAAGATTCCCGTCCAGTTCCGCGTGCGACTCCCGAGCCGTAGCGACGACGGCATCGCCTGTACCGACACGGGCCGTGAACGTTCGGCCAACCAACGCGAACAATTCTGGCAGCGCGAGACCAACC
>Ga0307380_10000852_pt1 | contig 45776 bp, 23 predicted proteins | sample UN3MG_FD_202239 | JGI IMG/M metagenome (GOLD analysis project Ga0307380, IMG submission 202239) | Soil microbial communities from Risofladan, Vaasa, Finland - UN-3 | ecosystem: Environmental > Terrestrial > Soil > Coastal area > Acid sulfate soil | place: Finland: Risofladan, Vaasa | collected...
CGGATTGGTCTCTTGAGGGGCGGATAGAGTTCCTCACAATTGCTGAGGACTGCGCCAACATAGAGGCCAAAAGCACGGCCGACTGCTGGACGAAATATGACGACACGGTTCCGGTCACATACGTAACTTCCCAGTCCAGCTGCTGGGGCGGACCTACGTATCCCGCGCCGATCCGTGTGGACTACGACGTTGATGAGAGCTGCACCTACGAGCCGGACGTCGAGCTCTGGTATCAATATGACGGCGGCTCGTGGACCTACGACCAAAAGGAGGAAGGAAGCGGCTCTGAGGGCTACTTCAACTTCATCCCAACTCTAGACGGGGAGTACACGTTCGGCTGCGTCACAACCGACAACTGTGGCAACGACGAGGGCACGCCTAGCACCACTAAAGTCGTAATCTACGACACCACACCTCCTACTTCTGTGGTTACTGACGCGCCTACTTGCGATAGTGATGGGACGTTCGACGTTGACGTCGCCGCGAACGACCCCAGCATCAGCCCAAATATGTCCGGCATTGAGTGGGTGGCATTGTATTATCAATACAACGGGGGCGGTTGGCACTTCTACGGCTGGAATTATTACGGCTGTGTCGAGGATGTGAGCGATACCATACAGTTTGTTGCATCCCTTGGCGACGGGACTTACGGCTTCACAACTGCTGCCAGAGACTGCTGCAACAACACGGAAGCATATCCTGGCGCCTCGACCCCCGCTGATATGGAGACGATCGTCGATACAACGTCTCCTCGCTCCAGGGCGATCTCCCCGGATATGGAGAACGATCCTAATACGATCCTAGTCGATTACGTTGCTTCTGACGAGACCAGCGGCGTCGATTACGTGAAGCTCTACTACAACCTTGACGGAGACGCGTGGCACCCCTATATAGGGGCTGGTAACACTCAGGCTGGCGAGACTGGGACCTTCCCGTTTGCAGTGCCGGGGCCAGGCAGCAACGGTGTCTATGGCTTCTATACAGTTGCCTATGACAATTGCGGAAATGAAGAGACGCTGCCTGTTGATGAAACGCCGCCGGATTGCTCAACGGTCTATGACGACATAAAGCCACTTTCGTGGCCTCTTACTTGTACCGACGCGAGCCAGGGCACCCTTCTTGTATCAGGTTTGGCAACCGACAACCTGACCGGCATATCCGCAACTTGGATGTTCTACCGCAAGGTCGGAGGCAGCTACTACTTGTATGGCAGCCCGCCGATACTGACCTACTGGATGGAGGCGCCGGGCGACTTAGCGTTCACCTACTCATTTCTGGCTGATGCGGGTGATGGCGAGTATGAGTTCTACTTCATCGCGGAAGATACTGCCGGCAACATAGAAACGTCCCCAGGCGACACCATCACCGGGTTCTGGGATACTACGCCGCCGGAGTCGAGCTGCTGGGCTGCCGATCATTACACGAACACCACTACGTTGACATATAACTACAGCGCTGTAGATGCGACCATGGATGTGGACGAACTATGGCTCTACTATCGCTTCGGCGACGAGGACGCCTTCAACGCGACTGGCTCATCCCTTGGTGGAGGGGCCCCGATAGTGGCTGGCGCCAGGCCGTTCGAGTTGCAGCACGGCGAGGGCACATATTACTTCTACACGCTCGCCAAGGATGAGCTGGGCAACTGGGAGGTTCCGCCTGAGAACGCCGACTGGTGGGTGATGCTTGACCAAACACTGCCGATCTCCCACTGCATCTCGCCAAAATACGCGACCGTCTCACCGATCGCTGTTGACTTTGCATCAGAGGACATGCCCTCTTCTGGCGTCGAGGAGACGCAGCTCTGGTATCGGTTCAATGGCGGCGGCGGATGGATTGATAGTAACCTGAGGGAAACCGGTGAATACGGAACGTTCTACTTCCCGCCGCCCGATGATGACACTTACGACTTCTACACGAGAGCGCTCGACAGGGCCGGTAACCTCTCCGCAATCCCGTCCTCGCCGCACACAAGAACCATTTACGACACGACACGACCGATGTCAGGTGGTGGGTGCTCCTCACCCGTTAATCATGCGCCGGTTGAGATTACGTATTCCGCAACTGACTGGTCCCCGTTCGCTAGTGGGCTGGCAAGGGTCTGCCTGTGGCACCGGTATTCCACTGATGGCGGGACGACCTGGACGCCCGATTGGACGTTCACCGGGATGTGTAATACGCATGACCAGGACCTCACCGGCATCTTCTATTACGATCCCACCCTCGGTGATGGTTGGTATGAGTTCTACCTGCTTGCTCAGGACCATGCCGGTCTCTGGGAGAGTAAGGCCACCCGAGATACATACTGCGCTTACACCGGCACGACGCCGACCTCGAAGGCCGACGCCCCAGCCTATGCGAGCGATGGGACGATCGAGTTCTTCTCGATTCAATCGGAGGTCTCAGGAATCGAGGTTGGGTATTCGGCATACACGCCTGGCGCGGAGGTTTCCGACGTTACGCTGTGGTATCGCTATGAGAGCGGCAATTGGAACGAGTATGACGGCGACCACGGCTACACAGCACCTACGGGCTCGATCCTCTTCCCGTGGGCCGCACCGCACAACGAGGAGGGCCTCTACGAGTTCTTCACGATCCTCGAGGATACGGACGGGAACGTGGAGCTTGCGCCGCCGGTCCCTGATACTTTTTGCATCCACGATGTTACGCCACCCTGGTCATCTGTCGAGGCGGTCGATGAGGTTAGCGCCTCAACAATTTATCTCGACTACGTGGCGGACGATACTCAGAAGGATGGCATAACGGTTAGCGGGCTTTACTCAGTGTCGCTGTGGTATTCCTATGAGGGTGGCTATTGGACGCTTTACGACACAGTTGAGAACGCCGCGACGGCCGGCACGATCATCTTCGAGCACCCAGCGGCCAGCGACGGCACGTTCCTTTTCTACACAATTGCCATCGACAACGCTGGCAATACGGAGGGGATTCCGTCCGGGCCGGACGACACTACTGTCTATGATGGGACACCGCCTGTCTCAGCCGCTGACCCGATCTCGCCGTACTACGTTTCCAACCCGAACATCACGATCGGCTTCACGGCGACGGATAACTACAGCGGCGTCGCCTACGTTGACCTGTGGTATCGGTATGCTGAGGCAAATTCACCATGGGGTTATTCCGGCTTCAGGCATCTCAATCCAGCCACAGGGGCAGGCTCGTTCAATTTCGTCGCGACAGAGGGCACGGTTGAGTTCTACACGATTGCGACGGATGACTTCGGGAACGTCGAGTCGCCTCCTTCCAGCGCGGATACGTCGGTTTGCTACGATGTAACCCCACCTGTTTCGGAGGTCATTTCTACTGGAGGAACTACCTCCTACAATTACCAACCAATCCCGATCTATTACGCCGCGTCGGATGAGGTGTCGGGAATCAATTTGGTTTATCTACATTACCGCGTCAACGGCGGTTCCTGGACGGATTCAGGGCTCGTGGAAACAGCCACAGACGGGGAGTTCCTCTTCGTGACTTTCGCCGGCGCTGGCACTTATGAGTTCTACACGATCGCTCTGGACAACGCTGGTAACATTGAGGCGGCGCCAACGGGCGATTTCCACACCGTGCTCTATGACCTTCAGGCGCCGACTTCATCGGCGACTGGGCCGCTTTACACCGCCGTTCCTGACATCAACGTTGCATACACAGCGTCGGACGACCTTTCGGGCATAGCGCTAGTCGGTTTGCTCTATCGCTTCGGCGACGGTGGCTGGGCGCCTTGGCTGGATGATTATGGCGACTCGACCATCGGCACAATCGCGCTGACGCTGCCTTATGGCGAGGGGAACTACTACATCTTCAGCCAGTCGGTGGACAACGCCGGCAACGTGGAAGATTGGAAGTCAACCCATGACATCGTTACGATATACGACTCTAAGGAGCCAGATTCGTATTGCTTCTGCGCTGAATACAGCACCAGCTCACCGATACCTGTTCGGTTTGCGGCGGTTGATCCGGACTCGAGCGGCATAGCCGAGGTCTGCCTCCAGTACAACTGGGAGGGCACAGGCTGGCAGGATTCAGGTTTGTGCGATACGAACACGTCCGGGACGTTTGACTTCGTTCCCTTGTATGGTCCTGGCACGTATCAATTCCGGTCAATAGCCACGGATAACAGCGGAAACCAGGAGACACCTAGTGTCGCGGACTGCGAGACAGTTTATGACGACGTGTTTCCAGTCTCGGAATGCACGTGTGCGACCGTAACAACCTCAGCGCCGATTGACATTGATTTCGAGTCACATGACGCCACGGGCACGTTTGACAGCGTAGCGCTCTGGTTGCGGTATTCTCCCGACCTGGGGACGACCTGGACTATCGGTTGGCAGGAGAGCGGAATGCTCTCGGGGACAGCAACCGGGACGCTCGAGTTCGATCCCACCTTCGGCGACGGCCTCTACGAGTTCTACACGATTGCGAGTGATATGGCCGGCAACATCGAGGCTGCGCCTTCAGCCCGCGACTGCTTCACCACATACACGTCGTCTCAGCCGACATCGTTCGGGACGGCACCCGCAATCTGGAATGGGTCGAATATCCCCGTGTCCTACACGGCGACCATTCCTTCCGGGGCAACGCTGGACACGGTGAGGCTGTGGTGGCGTCGCTACGTCGGGCCAGACTACACGAGCTGGCACCAGTTCACGGATGAGTATGGCACTGAGACCGTGGGGACGATCTACTTCGACTATCCTGTTTCGGACGCGCTCTACGAGTTTTACACCATAGTCCGGCTGGAGGGCGGAACCTATGAGTCCGTTCCCACCACGCCCGACTGTGCGTGCCAACTCGACACTGGCGACCCAACATCGAGCTGCACGTCTGATGCTTTTGTGGAAGACGTTCCGATAATGGTCAACTTCACGGCGGCCGACGGCGTAACGAATGTCGCCGATGTGGTGCTGTGGTTCAATTTTGGCGGCGGCTCGTACTCCGACTATGCGGAGCATCAGGTCGGCACATCTGGCTACTTCGTGTTCGACCCGCCGTCCGGCCAGGGCACCTACGGCTTCTACACGATTGCGACCGACGAGGCCGGCAACGTCGAGGCGCCTCCGGGATCACCGCCAGATACCCAGACGACTTGGGACATCTCTAAACCATCGTCGGACTGCATAAGCGGGGCACCTGACCTGGTAGCTAGCGCCACTATGGCGGTTAACTTCACGTCCTCAGACCCAGTCAGCAACGGCGTAACACTGGTCGGTCTGTGGTATAACCTTGACGGCGGGGCCTGGAAGCACTCAGGGCTTGAGGTGCTTGGCACCAACATCCTTGCCGGCACCTTCGACTTCACAGCGCTGGAAGGAGACGGCCTGTATGGGTTCTTCACCATAGCTGAGGACAACTGGGGCAACGTTGAGGACCCAGCAGCGACGGCCGACGACACAACGCTCGTCGACACCACGCCGCCTCAGTCAAGCTGCTCGGCTCCCCTCTATTACGTCATCACTGTCCCTGTTACCGTTAACTTCACCGCCACGGATGGCACTGGCAACGTCTCTGGGATGTACTACACCGCTTTCTGGTATCGCTTCAACGGTGGGACTTGGACCTGGACGGGCCAGAGCCCCGGCGGCAAGTTCGGCTCCATTGACTTTGTGCCGACTGATGGCGACGGCCTGTATGAGTTCTATACACTCAGCACCGACGTGGCCGGCAACAGCGAGGCTGCTCCGGGCTCGGCCGACTGCTCGTTCGTTTTCGACACACAGGCGCCAGAAGCATCGGCCATGTCGCCATACTGCGTTACCACACCTAGCATCAATGTTGACTTCACTTCTTTCGACGCAGGGCCAGCGGGTGTGTCTAGAGTTTACCTCTATTATAGATACAACGGTAGCGTCTGGATCTATTGGGACCACATTGTTGCGTCGTATGGCACGTTTGTGTTTCTGCCGTCGCTGGAGGGGACCTACGAGTTCGCTGCCCGCGCCAGGGACAGAGGTGGCAACTACGAGAATTACCCTGGCGCCATTTCAGAGAGCACAACAATATATGACGCGACGCCGCCCTGGTCCAGCTGCGAGTCGCCAGAATGCGCCGTGGACTTCGAGCAGATCACCGTGTCATTCACGGCCGGTGATGCGCCTTCGGGCGTGGCGAGCACAGAGCTCTGGGTCAAGCTTGACGCCGGAGCATGGACGGCGACTGGCCTCATCGAGACTGGGACGTCGGGCAAATTCGTCTGGCCGATCGCTCCTTCTGACTTTGAGGGCGTGGCGGAGTTCTACACGATAGCAGCCGATAACTGCGGCAACGTTGAGAGTCCACCCCTCGATGCTTTTGGAGACGTTACCTTCGACACGCAAACCATCGTTGACTGGACCGCACCAGAATCGTTCTGCACGGCGCCGTCCGGGAGCACCGACCAGAACGTTGAGATCACCTGGGCTGCGACTGACGCGACGGCGGGTGTTGCCTACACTGAGCTGTGGTTCAGCGACAACAGCGAGCGATACGAGAAGTGCGGCGAGTATGTAGGCACGTCGGGCACGGTCGATTTCGTGATGAGCAGCGAGGGTATATACCATTTCTACACAATCGGTGTTGATCTGTGCGGCAATCGCGAGGCCAGACCGGCTTTCGCCGATGCGATTACGACGTTCGACACATTGGGCCCCACTTCTGAGGTTGAGGCTCCCGAGTATGCCAACTCGCTCCCGATCGTCGTGCGCTTCACGGCCTCGGACGATGTTTCCGGTGTTGCAAGCACGTCGCTGTTCTATTGCTTCGACGGCTTGTGTGCCCCGTATGGTGAGCCGGTGACGGGAACGTCTGGTGAGTTCCTGTTCGAGCCAGATCCGGCACTTGAGGGGACGTATGGGTTCTACACGGTCTCGACCGATAATATGGGCAACGTCGAGGCGACACCGCTTTCGGCCGAGGCTACGACTGTCTATGACAGGTCAGCGCCTGTGTCGTCCTGCGGTTCGCCCGGGATAGCGACGAGCGCCCCATTTGACGTGCCCTACATCGCCATCGACAATGGGCCAGCGGGCCTAGACAAGGTCGCACTGTGGTTCAAGCTCGATTCGGGCACATGGCAGGAATACACGGGCGATTACGGAACTTCGCCTTTGGGCGCCATATCCTTCGACCCGCCTGGCGGGTTCCAGGGCAGCTACAGCCTCTACACGATCGCGACGGATAAGGCCGGTAACGTAGAGGCTCGCCCCGGCAAGATAGACGCCACGGCGGTCTATGATCAAACGCCTCCAGAATCCTCGGCGTTGGTCGCAGAGTACTCGAACTCTGTGCCGATCTCGGTCTCCTTCACGACGGTCGAGACGGCGTCAGGGATCGCTAGCGTCTCGCTTATGGCCAAGTTTGGAGAGGCCGGCGTGTGGGGGAATACGGGTCTTTCCTCGCCAAACGCCTCAGGAACGTTTAACTACCCGCCGTTGGCTGGCGAGGGCCGATACTTCTTCTACACGATCGCGACCGACAACGCTGGATTCGTCGAGACAGCCCCTCCGGACGCAGACGCCTCGACCCTGTTCGACAGCACGGCGCCGGTGACGCAGCTTGATGCGCCGGCAGGAGTGAGCACGCTGCCGATCTCTCTTACATTCACGTGCGTGGAGCCAACTCAGCTCTCGGGCGCCCCGATCGACACAGTTGTTCTGTTCTACAGGTTCAATTTGGGTTCATGGCTGAGCACGGGGCTCTCAGCGAACACGGAGACCGGGACGTTCAACTTCACGCCGACAGAGGGACCGGGGACTTACGACTTCTACTCGATAGGCATCGACAAGGCCGGTAACCGGGAGGCTGCGACAGGCAGGCTGCCGAGGACTGTGGCCTACGACATCACTTCACCTACGTCGGACAGCTCGTGCGAGAACACATACCGTCAGCTGCCGTTGATGATCAGCTACACGGCAGACGGGACCGGCTCTGGCGTGGCTCTAGTCGAGCTGTTCTACAATTACGAGGGCATGGGCTGGCTATCGACTGGGCTTTCACTACCGGGCGAAGCGGCCATCTTCATGTTCGTGCCGGCGGAGGGTAACGGAAGATACGAGTTCTACACCCTCGCAACCGATGCAGCGGGCAACACTCAGGCGTGGGATGGACATGCGGACTGCACCTGCTTCTTCGACACTGTCGCGCCGCAAACAGCGGCTAGTGCGCCGGAATGGACGACCAGTTCACCGATAGTCGTGCACTTTGCGGCATCTGACCAGGGCATCGGCGTGGCCGTGGTCGAGCTTTGGGCGCAGTATGAGTCATACCAGTGGCAGAAGGTTGACGAGAAGGCTGCCGCGACGTCTGGCGATTTCATCTTCGAGCCTGACGTAGAAGGTGGCTTCTATAGCTTCTACACGATAGGCCGCGACCTTGCGGGCAACGTGGAGGCCTCACCGGCCACCCCGGATGCCTCGACCGCTTTCGATAAGTCAGCGCCGATGTCGCGAGCCGAGGTTCCTCAGTATGCGACGAGTGCGGTGATAGACGTTGGGTATGCGGCCATTGAGGCCTATTCTGGAATGGAGTCACTAACGCTGTGGTGCCGCTACAATCGTGGAACCTGGTTCGATACCGGTTACGTATTACCGGGAACAAGCGGCACGGTCGCGGTTACGTTGACGCACGGGCATGGCAAATACGACTTCTATACAATAGGCATTGACAAAGCTGGCAATGTAGAGTCTCCACCGGCCGTTCCTGACGGCAGCTGCTTTTACGATTCGACCAGGCCCACATCCAGCTGCTCCTGCGCACAGTGCACGACCGAGCTGCCATTGAATGTTAGGTTCACGGCCGAGGATGTCGATACTCGGATCGCGGGTGTCGCGTTGCTTTATAGGTTCAATGGAGGCGATTGGACGAATGGTGGGGTGATGTTGTCTAGGTCCTGGGGAGTGTTTGAGTTCGGTGCGGCCGAGGGCGAGGGCTATTACGAGTTCTACACGATCGCGACTAACAATGCGGGCTGGCAGGAGCTTACACCTTCAGCGCCAGACACCTCCAGCTACTACGACATCACGCTGCCGAGCTCGAGCGTTTCCTCTCCGGACAAAATGACCGGCAACACAATACCGGTCTCGTTCTGGGCCTGGGACTCGCTGAGCGGCGTCAAGCATGTTGACCTCTGGTATCGTTACGAGGAGCGCCTCTGGGCCAAGTCGGGATACCGGATGGAGGCTACATCCGGCACAGTTGACTTCATCCCGCCGGACGGCGTTGGCACCTACTCGTTCTGGACCATGGCCAGCGATCACTGCGGCAACACGGAGCCTGCACCGACGACCGGCGCGACCGTTACCGCGGTTACGATGTTCGATAACGTGCCACCGCAATCGAGCGTTTCGGTTGACGAACAATACACGAATGAATCGCCGGTCCCCGTCGCGTTCACCGCAGCGGATAAGGGCGTGGGCGTCGCGTCTGTGCGGCTGTGGTATAGCGTCGGCGGCAGCGCCAACAAGGATACAGGCCTTGAAGTCACGGGAGCGACAATAGGGGTCTTCGACTTCGTGCCGGTCGAGGGCGATGGAGCCTACGAATTCTATTCAATTGCGAAGGATAACTTCGGCAACCGAGAGGCGACTCCTTCCGAGGCCGATGCGTCGGTGGTGTTTGACACGACGCCGCCATTCTCCATGGCGAGCTCACCTGACGAAGCTCATGCAACGCAGGTAACGGTCGGCTTCAGCGCTACCGACGTTTTGAGCCCGGTCGAGTCGGTGAGACTCTGGTATCGATATTCGGCCTCGCTGAGTGGTAGCTGGGGTGATTGGGCCGATGCGGGGCTGACCGCCCAGGGCCAGGCAGGCTTGTTCCCGTTTGAGGCGACGCAGGGCGAGGGCTATTACGAGTTCTACACCATAGCCACTGATGCAGCCGGAAATGTTGAGGAACCGCCTGCCTCAGCAGACTCAAGGACGCAATACAGGTTGCAGTACCCAGAGATTTTGGTATCAGACTCATCTCACAACTTCGGCAATGTAGAGGTTGGGACAAGCTCGTTCTGGCCAGAGCTCTATGTAACAAATACTGGCCAGGCGCCGCTGACAATCGAGGGCATTTTGATCGACAATCTTGCGTTCGGTTGCAGTGTTTTGATACCAATTACCATCGACCCTTCGACGGGCATGTTCCTGCCGATATTCTTCACACCCTCGCATATCGGGCTGGCAGAGGGGACGCTGACGATTGTCTCGAACGATCCCGTGAACCCGGAGCTTGAGGTGGCGCTTTCGGGAACTGGCACTGGGTCAACGCCCTCGATGTCGCTCGAACTTGGCAGCAACGGCGGCACGTTCTATCCGGGCGACACGCTGAGTATCTCGCTGTCTTGCTACAATGGCGGCTTTACGCTGTCCGGCGTTGACCTCTACGTGAGCCTGATCCTGCCAAATGGCGTTGTCGTGTATCTGCCCAACTTCAGCACAGAGCCTGAGCCTTATGCCTCTGACCTCGACGTAATCAGCGGGTTCCAACTCCAGAACTTCGCGCTTCTAAGCGCAGTTGTGCCCGAAGGCTTCTCGCCAGGAAAATACGTCTGGCGTGCTTACATAGCGTTGCATGGACAGGACAATGAAATCCTTGCCTCGTTGCCGCTGGTTACGGCGATTGACCTGAGGCCCGAGGTGGGTCTCTTGCTGGACGGAGCAAGCCGCACATACGGTGCTGGCCAGAAGCACGTCCTGAGCGCCAAGTTCAGAAACGACGGCTTGCCGAAGACAGTGGACCTTTATGTGGCTCTTCAGATGCCGGACGGCTCGCTATTATTCGCGCCGGGCCTCTCGCCAGCTCTCACGCCTTGTTTGGACAATTACGAGCTTCCAATGCACGCAGACGTGTGGCCTGTCAGGCTATTCAGCAGCAGGCTGAGCTCCTTCCCCGCGGGCCGATATACGTGGTTTGCCGTCTTCTCAGACGCCAACTCGTTCAGCCCAGTCAGCAAGGTGTCACACATCGAGTGGGAGCTTGAATAGGAAAATTCTCAGAATCTCTGATGGAAAGGCGGGCAGATATCTACCCGCCTTTTCTTTTGGCCTTATGCGATGCTGCCTAGCCGTGCTCTGCGTCCTTTTGGGCGCGAACCTGACGGCGGACGCCAAATCAGAGAAAGAGGTGGGCAACGGGCAGATTCTCCCCCCCCAATCCCCGGGCGAGGCGCTCCACCTCTCGTTGCAGGACTGTTTGGACATTGCCCTCCGAGAGAATCTGGGGTTGATGAATCAGAAAGACTCAGTCCTGACCACGAGATCGCAGCTCGCTATCGAGAAGAACAGCTTCCAGCCGAATCTGGGCACAACATATACAGGCTCAATCTATAACTCTCATCTCGTGCAGGATTACGAGAACTTCGCCAGCCTATCGCTTGCACAAAGACACAAATACGGCGGCGGCTTCTCACTGACAAGCAGCCTCGACTGGACTGAGCATACAGCCGACTACTACACAGAAGCGGCGAGCATGCTCGATCTGGACACCTCCAGCTATAGATCTCAGTTCAGAAGCTCGCTTGCGCTCTCGGTCTCCCAACAGCTCTTGAAGGGCGCATTCTGGCACGCGGCAACAGCACCGTTGAGACAGGCGAAGTTCGACGTTGCGATCGCTAGGATGGACCTCCAAGACCAGATACTTGACCTCTCGCTCTCGGTCAAACAGGCCTTCTACACTGTCCTGAAATCTCAAAAATACGTCGCAGAAATGGTCTCTGCGCTCGCAGCATCCGAGGAAGACGTGAAGATAGCCCAACTCAGGCTTACAGAGGGGTTGTCGTCGCGACTCGACTACTCCAGGGCGGAGCTCGCGCACGTGAACCGCCAACGGGACCTTGCAACCGCCAAGAAAGGGTTTCAAAGTGCCATCGACGGCCTCGTTGAAATCATGGGCCTAAAGATCGGCACAGAGGTCCTGCCTGTCTCAAACGTTAGCGCGAAACGAGTGCCCATTCAGATAGAGCAATGCGTTGAGACCGCACTGCATGAAAGGCCGGACCTGAAAGCGATTCGAGTGCAGCTTGATAAGTACAAGGTCATTGAGGAAAGCGCCAGAAACAATACGCTGCCGACGCTCGAGGCCGAGGGCAGCCTCACCATGTCGGAGACCGACGACAGGCTCCGTCAGACGCTCGACGTTACGGACCGCGTCTGGCAATTCAGCCTGAGGTTTGAGCACGGGTTCTTCGACGTGTCTGACAGCGAGCTCTGGGTCCAGTCGAAGATCGCGTCGCGCCAGATAACAAGAACGATCGAGGAGACCAAGCGCCAGATAACCATTTCAATACGCGAGCTGGGCAGACAGCTCAAGATGCTCTCGGACGACATAAATTATCTCGAACTTGCCGAGAAGATCGCTTCCGAACAACTTGAATTGTCTCGTCTAACCTACAAGGAAGGTCTGATCAACAACAGAGACCTTATTATCGCAGAGAACGACTACACGGCAGCGCGAATCGACCACATCCGTGCAACCTATGATTACCTCAGCACCGTCGCGAGACTTAACCGCGCAATCGGAAGATGACCTCACCACAGAGCCACAGAGCCACAGAGAAGTACCCTTGTCATTTCTCTGATACCCTTTCTTTCCGTTTCTCTGTGTCTCTGTTTCTCTGTGGTCAGAAATAACCTCTCGGGGGGCACCTATGCGATCAGGCGCGAACCTTCTGGGCAACATCATCAGGGCCGTCAACTGCCAGCTCGCCAGGCGAGGCATCGCGAGGCCCGGACTGCCGATAACTCTCACGTTTTCCGTTACCAACCGCTGCCAGTCGCGCTGCAAGACCTGCCTGATATGGAAGTTCCACGAGAACCGGCCTGAACTAGTTCAGAAAGAGCTCTCGCTCGATGAGATCGAGAGGGTCTTCAAGGGGATGGGCACAATAGCATTCTTCAATATCAGCGGCGGCGAGCCGTTCCTTCGCGACGATTTGCCCAATATCGTGGCGCTCGCGCTTGCCCACCTTCGCCCCAGCATCGTCCACATCCCGACCAACGCCCTTATGCCCGGACGAATCGAGCGCCAGGTGAGCGAGATGCTCGAGCACATCAGCCAGAAAAGCCCAGGCGTCAAGCTGTCGGTCAAACCATCCCTGGACGGCCTCCGCGAGCACCATGACGAGATAAGAGGCGTGCCCGGCAACTTCGACAAAGTCATTGAGACAATAAAACGACTCAGACCACTATCCGACCGCTTCCCGCAGTTCGTGCTGGAAGTCGGCACGGTCATCTCGCGGCTCAACATGGACAGCATCGAGGCGATCGCCTCGTTCGTCCACTCGCTTGGCATCGAGAGCTATCGCAGCGAGCTCGCCGAGACCAGAACCGAGCTCGCCAACAAGGACGCTGACATAACGCCCTCGCCAGATGACTATGAGCGGGCGATAAATGTGTTCAAAAGGCACACCATCGAAGGCCTCAAGGGCAAAAGGCGATATACCAGGATGCTCGAGGCGATGCGCCTCGTCTATTACGGCCTTGCCCTCAGGACGCTCCGTGAGCAGAGGCAGGTCATCCCATGCTACGCCGGTATCTCAAACGCCCATCTGGACCCTTACGGCGAACTGTGGGCATGCTGCACGATGGCCGGCGACGCCTCGCTCGGCAACGTCCGTGAGACAGGTTACGACTTCTGGAGAATATGGCACTCGAGGCAAGCCGACGAGGTCAGGGCATCCATCCGACGAGGCGAGTGCTTCTGCCCCCTCGCCAATCAGGCTTACTCCAACATCATCCTCAGCCCGACCTGGCTGCTGAAGACAGCCACCACGTTCGTCCGCTACGCTGCGCTTAGGTAGGATTGATCAGAGCTGGGGACAGCCGCCGCGTGTCCCCAGACCCCTCCGCGGCTTTTCTGAAACGTGCTCCTGTGGCGCTCTGGGCTTCCGTCGCGGGACCCTCAGCCGCCATATTGCTCCGCAATCTGGCCGCCAGCCATTCAATCGCAAGGCGATTGAAGCTCGGAGTCAGGTCGCTGTAAAAAGCCCAGTCCGCGATAGGAACGATGCCCGTGAAGCGCGAAACCGAACAACACATTCGCGATCATGTCTTAAATCCCCTGAAGGGGGATAATGTGAATAGCCGTAGGCGCAGCCTACGGAATCAGATATCAATGCGGAGATCGGCCCAGAAGGGGTCGAACAACCCCAGCGAATCACAGCGTTGTGCAACCTCTTCAGCGTTGATATATTATTTTCCTCTGCTTCGTCCCATTCCCGTAGGCTGCACCTACGGCTACTATTGTCATTCCCCTTCAGGGAATTCAAACTTGTGTTGTGGCACAACCGGCGTGACGTATAATGACCACGCAACCGTGCGCAGATGTGTGAGTCCTGTGAGGGCAGCCGTGGGCGAAGGCTAATGAAGGAGAACGTACCGTATGCAGAACAACCTCGAAGACACGTACAACATGAGATGTCCCCTCTGTGGGGGAGGTGACATCAAACCGGAAGATGACCTTGCCACAGACCGATGCATTGTGACCTGTGGCCGGTGTCACAAGTTCCGCATCCGAAAACAAGCATGGCGGTTCCCGCCCAGCGAAGATACCAAGCGGAAGCTCCATCTCCTTTCGGGTCTTGCCAGGGAGCTTTCAGAACACGGCGGGATGCTCAAGATCGAGTCAGTCCGGCCGGACAAAATTGACGAGCTCTTGTCTGGCCGAGTCCCAACGACCGTGCAAGAGAAGATCGACCGTCTTCTTCAGGGAATGGCCAAGAGATCAGAACATCCGGGCGCGGAATTCCGCATTGATAAGGATAATGACTACCCTCTAGCTTATGCCAAAAACGGGACTGAATTGGGTTTCTTCTTAGAGCATTTGGAGAATTCCGGTCTCGCTCTAATAGGAAGAGGAGGCAGCACCGCCGGCCCGTTTCGGCTCACAACTAAAGGCTGGGAGCGCGTCGAGAAGCTCAAGGAATCCAGAGCGACCTCGACCAAAGTCTTTGTGGCAATGCACTTCACCAAAGCTCTTGAGGACCTATACGATCTGGCGATCAAACCGGGCATTGCGGCGGCTGGATATGGCCCCGTCCGGGTTGACCGGGAGGACCACATCGGCAAGGCCGACGACTACATCATAGCCCAAATCAAAGAGTCGCGTTTCATGGTGGCGGACATGACAGATCAAAGGCAGAGCGTTTATTTTGAGGCAGGATATGCAATGGGTTTGGGCCTTCGGATCATTTGGCTTTGCAGGGATGATGATATGAAGAACCTCCATTTTGACATTCAGCAATACAATCACTTGCCTTGGAAGCAGGGCGAGTGGCTGGATTTGAAGGACAGGCTTAGATACCGGATAGAGGCCACGATCGATCGTGGGCCCGCCCGCCTTCTGACTGATAAGTCAAAAAGCCCCAACCCGGTGTGAGCAGCGCGATATAGACATCGGCGAGCATCCTTAGCGGGTCAGGATGCGGCTACGAGGCGGCAGGCGTTCAGAGCTTCGAGACGATGATTATCCTGCACTCGGCAAGAAAAGGCAGCCGCCCGCGCAAAAAGATGAGTCGGTCGGCATCGTCGTTCGAGATGACAACGTCGCAGGCGAGATGTCCCGCTGCTGATATGGCCTCGACAATTTTCGGGTTTTGGCCCACTAACGGGCTTATTCTCGCCGCGTCGGTCCCAGACATATAAGTGATGCCGCCGTTCTGCATGAAGCTCAGCCGCCGGGCATATCGCACGTCGAAGACAAGCCGCCCGTCTTGGGCGAATATGGCGGGGCACAGCGCTGGTTTCAGAGAGACTCGTGAAGCGTCGATAATCAACCCCGTGGGATGTCTGATGGCGGACAGCCACTCGGCGCTGGCGTCGGCCGGAACCGGCGTTGGCATGACGAGGCCGCTTTGGCGATCGCCCACGCCGACTCCTTCAACTAATAAGGGCAAGATGGGGAAGCCTTTTACGTCCAGGCCAAGAAAGACGCAGGCGCTTGGGGTCTTGCCGTATTGCACGCACTCCCAAAGGACAGAAGTGCTCGATGCGAGCTGCGAGAGCCTGAGGGCCGGTGCGCCGCGCAGGGCCATGAGGTCGCTCACGCGCTCGGCTGCTGAAACACGAATGTCAAGCAGGGCCGCGACGAGAGCATCTGCGGCATTCTGTCTCGCCAGTGCCGCCGCCTGCGCCTCATCCATGTCCGTAAGTTCGCAGCGCCCGAGCGCGTATATCAGGCCGGACGTCCAGTCGATCGAGACCAGGTCGAGGCGCTCTACAAAGTGCGTCGATGAAACAGGCAAGAGCGGCGGGACGGAACTGGCCTGACAATAGAAGGCCGAAAGGATGATCGCCGAAAGAAACAGCCAGACGATATTAAGTTTATGCGCTGCGAGGGGAACGGACCTGCTGTGGTCGAGCGGCGTTTGTGCGTCCAGATTCAGACTTGGCTTCATGTCCATCTTCCAGCTTGGCGAGGCGCAATATCTCGGGCGATGTGATGTCGCAGCTGCCAAACTGGGGCAGTAACCCAAGCTCCGAACCACTACTCCTCTGCTTGTTGCGACTGCGCGATAATCTTCTCGCTGATAATTGTTGGAACCGGCTCGTAGCTTGAGAACTGCATCGTGTAGCTCCCTCGTCCGCCGGTCAGAGACCTCAAGTCGGGGGCATACTTGGACAGCTCCGCAAGAGGCGCAATCGCCTTGATCACCTGCCTGCCAGCGATGGTCTCTGTCCCTATGACCTTGCCGCGTCTCGAGCTCAGGTCGCCAATCACGTCCCCCATCGATTCCTCGGGCACTACCACCTCCAGCTCCACGATCGGTTCCAATAGGACAGGGCTAGCATCTGCCGCAGCCTTCTTGAACGCCATCGACCCCGCTATCTTGAATGCCATCTCCGAAGAATCGACCGCGTGGAACGAACCATCATAAACCGTAACTCGCAGATCAACCACAGGATAGCCTGCAAGGACGCCCTTATCCATCGCGCCGATGACGCCCTTCTCGACCGCTGGGATATACTGCCTCGGTATCACGCCGCCCACTATCCTATCCACGAACTCGAAGCCAGTGCCCCTTGGCAGCGGCTCGAGCTCCACCCAACAGTCGCCATATTGCCCACGTCCACCGGTCTGCTTCTTGTACTTCCCTTGCGCCTTGACCTTCTTACGGATAGTCTCGTGGTAAGGGACCTTCGGGGCCTTGAGATTCACCTCAACGCCAAACTTCCGCTTCATCCTGCCCACGATCACTTCCACATGAAGCTGCCCAGAACCCGAAATGACGAGCTCCTTCGTGTCGGGGTCCCGCCGCGACTTCATCGTGGGGTCCTCCTCCATCAGCCGAGAAACGGCACTTGAGATCTTCTCCTCGTCCACTTTCGACTTTGGCTCAATGGCGAAGGAGATCATCGGCTCCGGATACTTAATGGGGGGGAAGATAACCTTCTCGTTCTCGTCGCAGAGAGTATCTCCGGTGGTCGTCTCCTTCAGCTTCGCAACGGCAACCATGTCTCCCGCCTTCGCAAGTGGACATATCGCGTGTCCTTTGCCCTCAAGGTAGATGAGCTGACCGATGCGCTCCTTACGCCTCTGGTTGGAGTTATACACCGTGCTGTCTGACGAAAGCGCACCCGAATAGACCTTCATCACTGATAACTTCCCCGCATAAGGGTCGGCTATCGTCTTGAAGACAAACGCCGCAAGCGGCCCTTTAGGATCGATCTTCACCTCCACCTCATTGCCGCTCGAAGCATCGTTCGCAATCACCGGCGGCGAATCTAACGGCGAAGGCAGCAAGGTCATTGCCATCCTACTCAAAACATCAACGCCGATGTTCTGCTTTGCCGATCCGCAGAGCACCGGGACCAACGCTCCCTCCTTCACGGCCCTCGCCAAGGCCTCCATTAGCTCGCTACCCGAGATGCTCTTCTCCTCAAGATACCGCTCCAGGAGCGCATCGTCCGTCGAGACGATCGCCTCAACCATTTTCTCGCGATACTTGGCGGCCTGGTCGGCATACTCATCCGGGATGTCTGCCTTCTTGCTCTTGCCAGAACCATCACGCTCATACATAAGAGCCTTCATCTCGACCAGGTCTATAACCCCCTTGAAACCTGCCTCATGGCCAATAGGAAGGTCCAATACCACGATCTTCTCGGTAAGAAACTTCTTTATCGAATCGACCGCTTGCTCGAGGTCCGCTCTTTCACGACCCATCTTGTTCACAAAAATCATCCTGCGCGTGCCGTACTGCTCGCAGAAATCCCAAACCCGCTGGGCCTGAACCTCCACGCCCGCCACACCGCACAACACTATTATGGCGCCCTCGCTCACCTTGATAGGGCTCTTGGCGTCCATGATAAAGTCGGCATAGCCCGGCGTATCTACCAGGTTCACCCGAGTATCCTTGCTCTCAAAGAACGAGAACGAACTTGAAATAGATATGCCACGCTCAATCTCCTCCGGGGCATCATCCATGACGGTCGTCCCGTCCTCGACCTTCCCCAGCCGCGTGGTCTTACCACTGTTGAAAAGAAGCGCCTCGGCCAGGGACGTTTTCCCGGTATCGCCATGTCCACATAGAACGATATTGCGAATCTTTGCTACGTCGTAGTCCTTCATTCAATCTTCCTCAAACAATAAATGTTAGCATTGCCGATGTCGGCGAATATAGGCGGCGAAAGGCGAGTCTGTCAAGCAAAGCGACGGAACGACTGGCCGCCCGACCAATGCCAAAATGCTCTCGGCGAGAAAAGCTTGACAGGCGGTCGGGGGGGGCGTAAAATCCATCCTTGTTGCCTAAAATGTGATTTGGGTTTTTCTGTTGTTTTTCAATTCTGGACAACACGACTGGCGAGTGGGTGCAGACGGCGGCCGCCCCTCGGATCGTCGGGGTGGTCGAGGATGCCGACATTGCCGACGGCCCGTATTCATAGTTATCCGTTGGCGGTTGGCGGTTGGCGATTGATCGTAGGAATGATCCACTAAGAACACGAAGACACACGAAGCAGGAGGGAAGGCAAGAGGAGGGATTGATGGTCGAGGCGCGTTCTTGAACATGCTTCTTCTCTTCGTGGCCCTTAGTGCCCTTCGTGGACGAAGCATCTAGTAGATTAGGAGACCGATGCGGTTGAATTGTGATCTTCTCTATCGTATGGAGGGTATGGACATGAAGCTACGTGTTTTCGGGTTAATTATCGTCACCATTGCGCTTTTGACAATGTTGCCGGGGGCGGCCAGGGCGGCGCCTCAGGTATTCATCAAAACCGACAGCGAGAGCTACAAGGCGGGGGATACGGTTGAGGTGAGCCTGGCCGGTCATAACGACGGCGGGGGCATGTCCGTTGACGTCTATGTCGGCCTGTTGACGCCCGAAGGCGCGCTCTACACGCTTGCATGGGACGGCTGGTGCGAGGGCGTCAAGGGCCCTTGGGCCCCCGGCTTCTGGTTCCCCCGTCTAGCGCAGCCGCAGCGAACGCCGTTTTTCTGGTTCACCGTGCCGTGCGAGATGCCGCCGATAAACGAACCTGGCGAGTTCTTTTTTCTTGCGGCCTTGACCCGGGCTGACACGGCGGACCTGCTCAGCAACATAGCCCTCGCAGCGTTCATGGTCGGGATGCCTCAGGCTTCGGACTACTACGTTGACGTAGAGATTGGCGATGATGCGAACTACGGCTCCGAGGAAGCGCCTTGGCAGTCAATCAGGCATGCTTTGTATTCGGTGGAAAGCCTACAAGAGGCCCCTGTGGCGATTCATGTCGCCCCTGGGACCTATTTTTGGGCCACCGGCGAGGCTTTCCCGCTGAGGATGAAGAGCTGGGTCTCACTTGTCGCTGAAGGGCCTGGGACAACAATTGATGCGGAGGAATATGGGACCAGCGTCATCGCGTGCGAGGATGTGCAAGGTGTGACAATTCGTGGATTTACTATTACGGGCGGCGGCCCTGCATCCTATGGTGGTTTGATGGGGGTCAAGTTTGGCGGAGGGATATTCTGCCGCGACAGCTCCGTTCTAATTGCAGATAACACGATAAGAGAGAACAGCGCAGGGTGGGGTGCTTGTGGGGGCGGCGGCGCGGGGATATACTGCACTGGCGGCTCGCCCGCCATTGTAGGCAACCTGATCCTCCGAAACACCGCGGAGCCGTCGTGTGCAGCCGAAGGAGGCGGTATCCTCTGCGAGAACAGCGCGGCGATTATCGCGAACAACACAATTGTGGGGAACACCGCATGCTTTGGGGGCGGGATCGCGACTTGGGACTATCAGAATGCTGGGCCGCCTCAGATATTCAACAACACCATCGTGGACAACATCGGATACGGGTCAGGGATTTCTTGTAGTGGCGTCGATGCGGCGGTGGTCGATTGCATTGTGTGGGGGACAAACGACCTGGTCCTCTATGGTGTATCTGCCAGCTACTGCTGCATAAAGGGCGGTTATCCTGGCGAGGGCAACATCGATCAGGACCCGATGCTTGTAGCCGACTCGCCGTGGCCTGGATGGACTGGGTGGAAGCGCTATCTTGATCCCGCAAGCCCGTGCATCGACGCGGGAAGCAGGTCCGCGGAGGAGGCCGGCCTCTCACGCATGACAACGCAAGAAGATGGGACACCGGACACCGGTAGGGTGGACATGGGAGTCCATTATCCGATTCCGTGAGAATCCTTGATGAAAACAGAGCCACCAAATTGAACAGTACGAGCAGGACCTAGAATGGCTACTTACCTCGACATTATCAAGGAAGTCGCGAAACCCGATGGCATTCCTTTCGCTCGGCACGCTGGCACCATGTCGGAGCTCCTGATGTCGTTCCGGAATGATTCGGTTGTTCAGCGCCTCCTCAAGGCCGGTCGCCGCGCAGCCCCTCTGATCTGCTGGCAGCTGCGCAAAGATGGTCTGCAAATATCCCCCCAGGCTCGCGCTTGCCTCTTCTGGATACTTTGCCAGACAGCGCCCGATATGGCGGCGCATCTTGTCATGGCCCCGCTCGCTAGCCCAACAGACCACTCCGCAGCTCTCTTGGTCGGGCTTGCGCGAGAATGGATCCCGAAAGGACCGTGGGTCAGAGATGAAATAGCGCGGCGGGGAATCCTCCATAGTGGCAACGACTCATGGCCCTATGACGCACTCTTCCCCGGCCTTGCCAACGAAGTGAAGGACGATTCGGAAGTCAAGCAAGAGAGAGAAGAAAGCAAAGAACATCCGCCAAATAGCGCGGAGGCACCCCTCTTCGCAACATTCGCAGCCCACTTTGCCGAGGCGTCTGAGCGATTCAACCCATACAACTGCGAGAGCGTCCCTTGGGACGTCCGTGAAAAATATAAGCTGCTAATCCCAATAACGGACGGGAGAGAGGCATGGTTTGGCGAAAAAGGAGTGAACCACCCGTGAAGCTCTTCGCGGTATGTTTCATGACAGTGGTGCTGTGCGGCTGTTTGGCCGGTGCGGCCTTTGGACACATATCGACCTCACACTGCGCCTGGACTATCGAAGAGGGACGGCAAGGTAGGGCGCGCTGCGGATTTAGCACAGGGCCTGGATGCCCCAACGTCATGTATTCGAGGGGGATGCTAGAGGGGCTTGCATTCGGCGGCATCGGCCCCGAGGACAGACTCTTGCTCACCGCGGGCTTTTTACAAGACAACCTCGTGCTTCTGCTACGTCCTGACGGGTCCACAGACCTAAGACTTCCGCTGCCCTACACCGACCCCAATTGGTCCGGCTTCTGTGGCCGCGCAACCGATGATGATCACATCTACTTATGTAACTCCAATAGCGGGACCAGAGATGATGTACTGTCTTGCCGGCGCCTTGACGGGTCAGAGGTATGGAATACGACAGTTCGCGCTAGCATCGTTGTTCCCGTGCACCACAGAGGACTGGCGGTTCTTGCCGACTGGAGAACTGAGGACCAGGGGCTAATGAAGGTCTTTGATGAACATGGGAACCTGGTCTCAGAAGACGTGCTGAAGCATTGCCCGTATATCGCTGCGTTCAATGCAGACGGTATAGCCACGTGGGCATATTATACCTGGGAGGCGGTGCCTGGTGGTGGTTTTGAGGCAGAATGGTTCTGTGCTTCTGAGCTGAATCCAGACGGCGTCTCGATTCATTCGGCATACTTCCCGTCCTACGAGACGTACCCCGCGTGGGGCGGCTACTACACAAAGGTGAATCAACTGGGAAATGTCTTCGTCGCCGCGAAGAAGAAAGTGGCCGTGTTTGCCGATGCTAGCCTAGAGGCGAAGCTCTGGGAATACACGCCCGATGGATTCACTGTTTGGGAGAACGCGTGCGGAGACCCATTCGGCGGTTGGTATGTCGTGCATGCATTGCCGGAAAGCGATAATGACTGGTTCCGCGAGCTTAAGCTTCTAAGAATCGACCCGGACGGGACCCCCGCTTGGGATAAGAGCATGGGCCGACCATGGATCACTATGGGTACCCACAGTGTATGCAAGTGCGATGCAGCGGGGAACGTCTATTATGCATTCCAGGGCGAGGTTATCTCGCTTGATCCCGACGGCACAGAACGCTGGCGCATGACATTCCCTGAAGATGACATGGATGTCCTGGCTCTTGATTCATCTGGGACAGTATATGTGAGAGGGCACACTGATCGAACGAGCATTTTCGATCAAACGACGCTTCTCGCGTTATCCGATCACAAGCCACACCACTCGCGGGTGCGGGTCAAGATGCCGGAGCGGGAGGCGGGGGACGTTTATCAGCCCGGTGAGGAGGTTATTGTGCTGCTCCAGCCGTATAACTTTGGGGAGGATGAGGTTGTGGATGGCTACCTGGCGGTCATCCTGCCGAACGGGGCAATCTCCTACTACACATCCTCGGGCTTTCGCGCCTCGCCGACGCCCTGGTTCCCGAACGTCTATTTGCCGAACAGCTACGAGATGATCGACGCGCCGCTTTTCCTCGGCGCCATCCCCGAAGGCGCACCAGAGGGCACATACACCATCATCGCCGGCTTCACAACGCCCGGCACGCTGACGCCCGTCGATGAGCTCTTCCCCCTCACCTTTCAGGTGGTTGGCCGTTGACAGTTGGCGGTTGACAGTAAGGACTCACCACGCGGAGAGCCTCCGCTCCCTTACTCTGGGCCGAGGCTGCGCTTCAGCATCGACCCCCACTCTGGATAGCTGCCTGAGGCGAGCTCCGTTTCGGTGCGAGCCGACAGCTTACGTCCGCCGGCGGAAACAGCTACCCGAGTGCCGTGGGCACCTTGACGGGGTGGGGGAGATCACTTATCTTTCGGGGCAATGACCGCGAGTTTTGTGATGGTGGGAAGCCCTGAGACAGAGATGAGAAGGATAAACTTCGCGTTTGGCGTTCATTTGCATCAGCCGCTTGGCAACTTCGATCACGTCTTCGAGTCGGCCTACGAGCGTTCATATTTGCCGTTCATGGAGATGATCGAGCGTTTTGAGCAGGTCAAGGTCTCTGTGCACGTGACCGGGACGCTCTGGGAGTGGCTCGAGTCGCACCATGCAGATTTTCTCGACCTTCTGAGAAGGCTCTGCGACCGGGGCCAGGTGGAGATGCTGGGCGGCGGCTTCTACGAGCCGCTCCTATCCGTCATTCCGCCCTGGAACCAGAAAGCACAGATAGAGCTGATGAGCCAGCGGATCGAGCAGCGCTTCTCGATTCGGCCGGCGGGGATGTGGGTGGCAGAGCGTGTGTGGGAGCCGCAGCTTGCCTCGATTATCGGACGGGCCGGGATCAAATACGTGGTCCTCGATGACTATCATTTCAACGCGGCAGGTCTGCCGACGTCGGAGCTGTTCGGCTATTTTATGACTGAGGATGCGGGCGAGCGACTTGCGGTGTTTCCGATCTCGGAGAAGCTTCGCTATCAGATGCCGTTCTCACAGCCTCATGAGCCGGTGGAGTTTTTAGAGAGCATGGCATCTAGCGACGGTTCGCGGCTATTGGTCATGTTCGACGACTGTGAGAAGTTCGGGGTTTGGCCTGAGACGCACAAGTGGGTGTTCAAGGAGAAATGGCTAGAGAGGTTTCTCATAATGCTATCGGAATCGGACTGCATTCGCACGGTAACGCCGTCCGAGTACATGAGCTCGTTCGAGCCGCGGGGCCGGGTCTATCTGCCAACTTGCTCCTATCACGAGATGGGCGAGTGGACTTTGCCGACCGAGCCGGCGCTGGTTTACGGCGAGCTCATAGATCGGCTCAAGCACGAGAACAGCCTCGACCGCTATAAGCCGTTCGTTCGTGGTGGATTCTGGCGAGGCTTTTTGGCGAAGTATTCCGAGAGCAATTACATGCACAAGCGGATGTGGCACGTGAGCGCTCAGGTTCATGGTGCGGCGGTTCCAGACGCACTGCGCGAGCAGGCCGAGGCGGACCTAATGCGTGCCCAGTGCAACTGTGCTTATTGGCACGGCGTGTTTGGAGGTCTATATCTTCCGCATCTGAGGTTCGCAATATATCAAAAACTGATCGAGGCAGAATCGGCGGTCCAGCGCGCGCAGCGCGGCGACGCGGGGTGGGTTTCGCTGTCCACGGAGGACATCAATTCTGACGGCCTTGACGAGGTGATTGTTGAGAACCCCAACCTTGCGTGTGTTTTCTCGCCCGTCGGCGGCGGCATGGTTGAGCTGGACTGCCGGCGCTCGTTTGTGAACGTTTTGGACACGCTCTCGCGACGGAAGGAGGCATATCACGCTCATCTTGGCAGCCCTGAAGACTCGTCGGCGGAGCGCGACCACGCCTCGATCCACGACCGGCGTTATGAGGCGAGCGAGCGCATCCTGAGTCGGCTCAACTACGACTGGCATCCAAAATGGTCATTTTTGGAGCATTTTTTGCCGATTGGCACAGACCTTGCGCAGCTACGTGATAGCAAGTACAGAGATTTGGGCGACTTTATCACGAGCACTTATGACATTGAGACAACCTGCTCGGAGACGACAGCGGTCGCGAAGTTCAGGCGGCGAGGCGCTCTTTACGCGGGGCATTTGCCACAGCCAATGAGTTTAAGCAAGACCTTTACGGTGAGAGGCGCCTCGGGGCGGATAGTGTGCGACTACTGTTTAGACTATGCTGGACAGGAGAGTTTTGATGCCATATTTGCTGTGGAGTTTTCATTTGCGTGTTATGGGGGCAGCGACGATTGCCACTTTTGCCGTAGCGGTGATGATTGGCAGTCGCTTGCCGAGACGGCGAGGCCTAAACGCGTCAGCGCGCTTCGACTTAGCGACCCCCATCGCGGGTTCGAGATTGTTTTGTCCTTTGATGTTAAGGGAGATATTTTCAGGTTCCCGCTCGAGACAGTCTCTCAGTCGGAGAGCGGTTTTGAGTTGATAAAACAAGCGACAACTGTTGTAGTGCAGTGGCCATTGAGGTTTTCGAGCGGCGAGCGCGTGGAGCGCAGGATAGAGCTTGCGCTCAGGCCGGTTTAGTCCCGGCCGACTGGCCAGGCCCGTCTCGGCATAAGGTTGTAACCTTGCCAGCAGTGTAGGAAGATTTTTGAACTATGAAGTTTAGGAACGTCGTGGAGATGGGGATCGGCGTCCTGCGGGCCAATTACTTAGGCCACCGGATGCCGCTCAACGTCATGCTGTCGGTAACGAACCACTGCACGTGCCATTGCCACTACTGCAATATCCCGCTCCGAAAGCAGCGAGAGCTCACGACCGACGAGATATTCTCGCTCATCGATCAGCTCAGGGAAATGGGGTGCACACGACTGGGCTTTTGGGGCGGTGAGCCGCTGGTGCGCGACGACATCGCCGAGATGGTCAACTACGCGTCGTTCAAGGGGATGTACACAACGATGGACACAAACGGCTTCCTGGTGCCGGATAGAATCCACGAGCTGGGGAAGCTGGAGCACATGATCATAGCTTTTGACGGCGACAAGGAGGCGCACGAACTGAACCGGGAAACTGGCAGCCACGAGCGGGTGTTGGAGGCGATCAAGGTTGCGTCCAACAGGCTACCGTTCTGGTCGATCACTGTTCTGTCCAAGCACAACCTTCACTCCATAGACTACATCCTGAATATGGCCAAGAAGTATAACTTCCTGACGACCTTCCAGGTAATCCATCACAACGAGCGGCTCGGAGTTGACGTGCACGATTTCGTCCCGTCAAACGAGGACTACAGGAAGGCCATCCGGAAGCTGATACTGGAGAAGAGGCGCGGTGCGCCCATAGCATCAACTCTGTCTTACCTTGAGTTCCTTCTGGCCTGGCCGGACTACTCAGTTCCGATGCTTCCTTACAGGATGCATGGGCTAAGGTGCTGGGCGGGGCAGCTTTACTGCAACGTTGATGCGAACGGTGATGTGTATCCCTGCTCGCTTCTGATCGAGCTGATGGAGGCGAAGAACTTCCTTGATGTCGGCTTCAAAGAGGCGTTCGATGCGACCAAGAAAGTGCCGTGCAAGGCATGCGACGCGTCCTGCTTCACGGAATACAACTATCTTTACTCTCTGGACCGCAGGGTGATCACAGGCTGGCTGAAATCCATGTATAAATCGAGGAAATCGCGATAGTGGAGGCGCCGAAGGAACGGATCATCCTGAGCTTCAGCGAGGATTTCACCGCAAACGCCTCGCTTTTCATAGACGGCAAGATCGTTGCCTCGGCCGCCGAGGAGCGCTTCAACCGCAAGAAGTGCAGCGCCGGGTTTCCGGAGCTTGCCATCAAGTATTGCCTTTCGGAGGCAGGGATAGATTTTGAGGACGTAGATACTGTTGTGGCAGCCAACAAGTATCATTTCGTCTATCGGCTCTTCCCCAACCAGTTCAAGGATTACAACCATGACTTCTTGAACCTCAAGCAGAAGGTTTACATGCACTACCACCAGTTGGTGCAGAGCTGCGGGCCCCTGCAATCGCTTGTGGAGTGGCTGTGCAAATCCCTTTTGCAGCGGCATCTTGGGCGGAAGATAGTCCTCTGCGACCACCACTTGACGCACGCATATTCGGCGTTTATGACCTCCGGCTTCCCCGAAGCGCTTGGCGTTACGATCGATAACATCGGGGACGGGCTTTCGGGCGGAATGTTCTACTGCAAGGACGGGAAGGTGCGGCTCATGTATGGCATGCCGGCGCTTGCCTCGGCAGGCCAGTTCTATGGTGAGATAACGCAGTTTCTCGGCTTCAATCCGCTCAAACATGCCGGCAAGGTGACCGGCCTTGCGGCACGCGGCGATGCCTACAACGCCTACCAGCTGATGATGCGATTCTTCTCGCTCTCACCAGACCAAAAGAAGTTCATTCTGCCACCAATTCTGACCAAAAGCTTCAAAAGAGGGCTTTATAGGCAGCTCGCCAAGTTCAGCGCGGAGGACATCGCAGCGGCGGCGCAGCGGCGCCTCGAGGACGTAGTCGTCGATTTCGTCCAGCACGGGCTTGACCAGACGGGGCTGAGGCGCCTCGTGCTGGCGGGCGGCGTTGCTGGGAACGTTCGGCTGAACCAGAAGCTTCATGAGTTGGAGCAGGTTGACGAGATATTCGTGCATCCTGGGATGAGCGATGCGGGGCTCTCGCTCGGAGCGGGGCTTATGTTCCTTGCGGAAAAGACGGGACTTAAGCCGTTTAGGCTTGATACCGTTTATTTCGGGCCGGCTTTTGACGACGCGGCCGTTGAGCGGGAGTTCAGCAACTTCGACGGGCTGAAGGTCAAGAAAGACCCTGAAATCGAGGAGACAATAGCCACGCTGCTGACGCAGGGCAAGGTCGTGGCCAGGTTCGCCGGCAGGATGGAGTATGGCCCGCGGGCGCTCGGCAACAGGACGATTTTGTATCAGGCGACTGACCCGTCGGTGAACGACTGGTTGAACGAAAAGCTCAAGCGGACGGAGTTCATGCCGTTTGCCCCGGTTACGCTTGCGGAGAAGGCGCACGAGTGCTACACGGGGCTTGATGGCGCCGAGTATGCGGCGAAGTTTATGACGATAGCGTTCGATTGCACGCCGAAAATGAAGCGGGAGTGCCCCGGCGTCGTTCACGTTGACGGCACAGCAAGGCCGCAGCTCATCCACGAGAGCGACAACCCATCCTACTATCGCATACTAAAGCGGTATTACGAGATGACGGGCCTCTCCAGTATCATCAATACCTCTTTCAACATGCACGAGGAGCCGATAGTTTGCACGCCCTACGATGCGCTTAGGGCTTTCACACTCGGCCATCTCGACTACCTTGCGATCAACAACTTCTTGGTGAAGAACGAATCGCCCAGCTAGTGCCCGAATGCCACGCTGCGGCGCAGGCTTTCTGGACCGCCTCATGCTTCTTGGTCGCGCATCGCAGTGGCGGCCCAAAAGCGGCTGTCCAATAAGTGCATCTACATGCGAGAATCCCTGTGTTTAAGGATGGCTGGCCCCAGATGTAGGGGCGGTTCACGAACCGCCCGACCTCAGCGCCACAGCATATTGTGGGCGATTCATGAATCGCCCCTACAAAGAACACCTCTGGCCCCTCCATTGGACAGCCTCCAAAAGCGATCTTTGTCTGGTCTGCCCGAGCGCACGAGGCGGCAATCGTTCTGATATATCTGTGTGTTGCTGTGCCTTACCTTGTATCTTATGTGATTCCTCTAGACTTCTAACATTGACTTTCGTGCAGTCTTAGCTCAATCTCGTCTCCAATAGAGTTTACGGTTTCCTGCGCGAGCCCTCACTACATTGCGAAAGGACAGTTCTTACATGGTGCGCCTTCAAAAGAGTGTCGAGAGAATCCTGCTAGTGTCCCCCCACTACACGGCGCCAAGGGGATACAAGATAGACCTGACCCCGCCGCTCGGGATAGCGTACGTCGCGGCCGTGCTGGAGGAAAAGGGCTACGACGTGAGGGTCCTGGATGTGGCGGCGGAGGGTTTCCGCAATCGACATCCCATAGACGGAGGCTACGTTCGCGTCGGTCTGAGCTATGAGGAGATTGAGAAGAAGATAAGCGAGTTTTCGCCGGACGTTGTGGGCGTGTCCTGTCTCTTATCGAGCCAGTTTCCAGATATGTGCGGGATTTGCAGGCTGGCCAAGGAGCGATGCAAAGTTCCGATCACGGTTGTGGGTGGAGAGCACCCTTCCGCGCTGCCGGAAGAGAGCCTTAGCAGGGATTACATCGATTTCGTGGTGATCGGCGAGGGCGAGTACACGATGCGCGACCTGATGCAGAGGGTATCCGACGGAGATGGTTTTTCTCAGATAGGAGGTCTCGGATACAAGACTGAGGGCAGAATAGTAGTAAACGAGAAGAGCTCTTTCATTGAGGACCTGGACGAGCTTCCGCTGCCCGCTAGGCACCTGCTGCCCATGCAGACTTACTTTGACACTAACATACCTCAGTCCGGGACTTCCTTGAGGTCCCCGAATACACCGATGATGACATCGCGGGGGTGCCCTGGGCGCTGCGTATTCTGCGCCACCGCGAGGTTCTGGGGCAACAGGCAAAGAACACGCTCCGTCCAGAAGGTTTTGGACGAGATGGAGCATCTGATCGAGCGATATGGGGTCCGAGAGGTCCAGTTCATTGACGATAATCTCACGCTCGAGAGAGGCAGGGCCATAGAGCTGTTTGACGGCATGGTTGACAGACGCTTGGACCTTGCATGGAACACACCGCAAGGTATCGCTATCTGGGGCCTGGATGAAGAAGTTCTAGAGAAGATGAAACGGAGCGGATGCTACGAGATAACCCTGGGGATAGAGAGCGGCGATCCAGACGTCCTGAAGAACATCATCAAGAAACCTATCTCGATGGACAGGATCGAGCAAATTGTGAAGGCCGCAAGAAAACTGGGTCTCATAACAAAGGGCTACTTCGTTGTGGGGCTTCCTGGCGAGACAAAAGAGCAAATGCAGAAGACTTTTGACTTCGCAAAGAGGCTGCGCCTGGACGCGGCAGGCATCTTCATCGCTACACCGCTGCCGGGCACAGAGCTTTACAGAATCTGCAAGGAGAAGGGATACCTAAAAGAAGGCTTCAGCTTTGAGAAGATAATCTACGCTAGGGGCAATATCGAGACCCCGGATTTCACATCGCGCGAGGTGGAGCGGCTGGTCTCAAGAAACATTTTGACGCTCAACCTGGGCCTTCTGCTGAGGAACCCCTTCAGGTTCTTCAAGAAATACTCCCGGATACTCCGCACGAATCCCCGATCTCTGATCGGCTATGTCATCTTCCTCTTGGCTGAATGCTTGAGAAGAAGGGACCGAGCATGAGGGCAAGAAAGTCAGAGTAGGAGCGTGTCGAGCACGATCGTAACTGGCCCGTCGTTCTCAAGGGACACTATCATCTTCGCCCCAAACTGGCCGCGACGCGTGGGGACGCCAAGCCCGCTCAGCAGCTCGCAGAAGCGCTCGTAAAGCTCACGCGCCTCGTCAGGAGAGGCTGCGTTCATAAAGCTGGGGCGCCTTCCCTTATTACAGTCTGCGTAAAGGGTGAACTGCGACACGACTAGCGCCTCGCCTGCGACATCCCGAACGGAAAGGTTCATCTTGCCGGCTTGGTCCTCGAAGATTCGGAGTGCAGCGGTCTTCTCCGCGAGCCGTGCCGCCGTCTTGGCATCGTCGTCTCCTGTTACGCCGAGCAGAATCAGAAGACCCCTGCCGATGGCGCTTATGCGGTCGCCGTTGACCGTAACCGAGGCGCTTCTGACGCGCTGCAGGACGGCCCTCATTCCTCGTCCTTCTTGCCTGAGAACCAGGAGCGTTCAAGCTCCTTGAAGCCCATCATCAGGTTCACCAGATCGTCCCTCGTCTTCTGGTAGCAATCGTCTGGGGCCACATATTTGAACTGGCACTCCCTGGACCCATATTTGATCACTCCGGCCGCCACGGTTCGCTGGACGTAGAAATCTTCCGCCGGAGAGTAAAGTATCTTGCCGCGGGCCGTTACGAGAACAGCCGGGAAATCCCCTACGAAGAACTTCTTCTTGTCCAGCCACTCGAAATCGCCGGTGAAGCTCTCGGCGGCAATCTTCTCCGCATCCTCCCCATATCCGCCTGAAAAAAGCCACGCCGACCTTATGACAACCTTGCCAACACACCTGCGGTTCACCAGTGCAACGAGCGCCCTCTTGGCCCGAGCCACCTTCCAGACGCCGGGCGGGATATAGAGCTTGAAGGCGTTCACCTTGTCAACGTAGTTGGCGTGTCTGATCTTCGGGTTGATCTGCTGGTCAGTGTCGAACCAGGCCTCTTTCTTGTGACAGCCTATTAACACTGACAGCGCGACAACGGCAAGAATCAGGAGCAGAACGTATCTTCGCATAATCACCATACGCTAACAAAAGGCCACATAGGACCCGACAGGCCGCCCTCATCGACGGCCCTCAAACCAACAAGGTAGTTGCCCGGAACCTCGCCCGGCGGGATCGGCACTTCAAGCCCAAAGATGCCGTCGCCCGCATTGAAGTCGCCGTGCAATCCGTCATCACTAAGCTGCGCACCGATGGGGACGCCGTCAAGGTAAACATCCACTTGCGCGACGGGGAAGCCGGACGGACCAGGAGCCACGAGCGCAACCAGCGTCAACTCCCCGCCACCAAACGAGGTTATCCCGGAGCTCAAGTATCCCGCGGCGAGAACGAGCGGGCCCTGCCTGGCCGAATCGTCGAACGTCCAGTTCGCGGCCTGGCTGGCCTCCGTATAGCTCGGCCACTCAAGCCCCCAGCCACGAACCGCAAAATACGGGCTGACGGCGCTGACGTTGCCCATGCGGTCTGAGGCGCGAAGCTCGAGGAGATACTGTCCCTGCTTTAGGCCGGGGCCAACATCGATCTGAGTATAATAGATGCCGGGGAGAATCTCGTCCAGATCGAGACTCCCAGGAACATCGCTGCAACGCACCGCGACTCGCTCAATGTCGTCTAGGCCATCAGGGTCCTCTACCATAGCGTAGAGGCTCAACTTGCCGCCTTCCTGGTGAGTGATGCTGCTGTCGGCGTAGCCCGCCGCTATGATCTTCGGCACACCTGAGCCCGAAACACCAAACTTGAAGCAGGCGCTTTCAGAGAAGCAGCTCGCGGTCTCGTCGCTATTGATGGCGCGAACGACGGCGCAGTAGCTGGCGGATGCTCCCGCGGCAACTAGCGTCATCTCCCTTTTGTCTGCGTCAGTCCAGAAGGCATAACCATCGTCGCAGGGGCTCAGTGGCCTGCCGGCAGGCTCCTGTTGCCCGCCGATGCAGACATGGAAGCCGGCAAGGTCCTCGAGCGTGTCGGGATAGTCCCAGGAGATCGTAACCTCGTCCCCCGAGACGCTCGCCTCGACATCGGAGGGTGAAGGGATGGGAGGTAGATTTATCCTGAGCATCGGGTCCGCAAGGAAGGCCTGGCTCGACGCAAGGCTAACGTCCTCGGACTCCTCGTAAAACTTCAGTTTCACGGCCATGATAGCGAGGCCAATGTCAGTGCTGCCCCTGTCAAATATCTCGCCCAACAAGTCCATCGTGAGGTAATAGGGATTCCAGACAGAAGTAAGCCCCGTGGAACCCCAGTATCCCAACGCCCCCTGCAACGCGTCGCCCTCCATGATGAACCGCTCACCGATGCATGGCGTCTTTGGATTGGCGAACCGGCCCGTATGACAGGTCATCACCAATACTATCGAGGTTTTGCCCTCACAGTGGAGGCCGTAAAGGTCAGAAGACTCGAGCACAAAGTCCCATTGGTTCCTCGCTCCGTGCCCCGAGAATATGGTGATCAGGGCGCCGCGATTGAGCTCTTCCAGTATCCTTTGTGCGTAATGGTCCTTGTTATCCGTCCCCTCGGTCTGTTTGAAGACCTCCGCAAACTCAAAATCAGCAGGCATAGCGGCCTCATAATCACGAGCGTGCCCCATGAAAGTATCCTGCTCCACCCAGTTCTCACCACCCGTCACTAGGAGCGCACGCCTCGTCCAATCTCCCGGCGGCGGCGAGGTCTCGTAGCGGATAGTGTTTACGATCATCTTGGTTAGGTCCTGTGCGTTCTGCACGGGCATGCGACCGATAGCGAAATCGGGATACCAGTCGTTCTCGTTCCCAGTTACGTTCACGAACTTGTCATCCCGCGCGGGATCGAGATACGACGGGACGTAATTTGGTATGACGCTGTCGGTCAGGATGAACCGGTAGTCCCACGAAGCGTCGCCAACGAGCAAGACGTGCGTCGCGATTGGCTCGGTCCAATTGTTGTATGCAAACCAGAGGAAGGAGCGTATGGCCAGCGGATTGAACATACCGTAGCTGAACTCGTCAAAGATGTTCTGGAGATCAACGACCTTGACGCTGATCCCCTGCGCCCTTCTGAACTCAACCAGCTGCGCAAGAGGCGCAAAAAACTCCGGCACGGTGATGATGATAAGATCGGCTTGATTGGACGGGTCTCGAAGCGTCGAAGGCTCGTCAAGGACCGCGCTGAGCGGCGTTCTGAGAGCGCTCTGGGTCGTTGCCCAATAGACCGTCTGCGCAGACGGCGTAGTGTCCACAAAACGCACGACCCACGAGCCCCCCTCATTGACGCGAGAGTAGCGAGGGAAGTATCGCCCGTCCGTGATGTCGAGAATCAGGACATCGCTCTGACCGAACCCAGCAAGGCAATACTCCACAGGACGGCCGTCCGAGCCCGCAGGAGGTTTGAACCAAGTCTCGTCCCGAATCGCTTGATAGCGCCTAGGATACTCGACCTCCACCCAATTGATGTAGATCGAATCGACGCTCGCCTCGGTGTCGCCAGGACTTGAGGTAGTGATCGTGTTGCGGCCGTCTTTGAGGTTGCCCGCGGGGACCTGAAACGTCATGGTTGCGAAGTCGTATCCGTCCCAGAAGAAGTCCCCCATTGGTGTTTGGCCGCCGTTGACGTAGAAGACGGAATGGTGGTCTGGGTTGACGTTGAAGACACTTGAATTACCTTTCAGCCGCACCGAGACGGTCGCCGCACTTTGGACGGCCTCACCAAAGGCTCGCAACTTGAAATCGACTGTAGCCGAGTCGGGCGCAAACCAGACCGTGTCCCAGAACCAGCTGTCCTGATCGACATCGTCATTCCAACCATCGTAGAGCACGTCCTGCTCAAAGTGCTCCTTCGCCCAGAAGTAGGAGTCGGCGTCCAAGACGTCAACCGAGCCCTGCACATCCTCCGAGGCAGCCTGATACCGCATCCCCGCCCCATCGTCCCAGCAGAGCCACCAGACTGCCTCGTCCGTGTACTCGTCCAATGCCCATCCGATCTGCTCGCTGCGCTTATGACCACCCATGAAGACCACGAAATCGCCCTCGTCAAAGGACCCGTCCCCGCCATCTATTACAAGGATCGGGACCATCTCCCCGCGGTAGTAGAGCTTCAACCTCGTAGTATCTATCCCCGAGGGAGCAACGCCGCGCGACCGCAAAACATCGTAGTCAACCTTATAGACACCGTCCTCGCTCGTCGAGAGCTTCAAATACGTTATACTAGGATCATACCAATACTCCTCGCCGGTCCTCTCGCTCACACTGCCGAATCGACTGGCGAGTCGGTAGAACCTCGCTTGCTCGTAATTGGCCAAAAGGTGAGCGAGCATCGGCTCGAAGCGCGACTCATCGCGAGGGCCGAGCTCGGCGGCGGCCGGCAGTATCCTGGCGTCGCGCACGAGCCTTATCTCGACCGAGCCGCTTCGCACTATGCGCAGCAGATTTCGCCGCGCGTCGAGTTGGATGGGGCATACCTTGATGAGCGCGATTTTCTGGCTTCTGAGGAAGCCTATGTGGCTGATTCTGACCGGCGCTTGGGGGAACAGGCCGTCGCGCACGCAGGCGAGGTCTCCGGACTCGCCTTTGGGCGAAGCTTCGCAGCCAGGCTCTCGCCAGGGAAGGACGCTGCAGTCGTGCTCGAAGATGAAATCCTCGGACAAGAGCCTCACCGTGGCGGAGGATACATCCGCCGGGATGCCGACATAAAAACCCTTGACGGGGAGGGACGGCTCGCCCACCTCCATCGTGTTTCGAAGCCCCGGCACAGAGACTAACGTCCCGTCTGACCGCTGGAGAGTTTTGTCAACGTGGTAATCGGTAAGCGTAAACTCGAAACGAATCGTCTCAAGGTCGGGCGAGCATTCCAGTGGCGAGATAAGAAGGCCTTCCGCAACGGAGTTTGTAGCGCTGCAGTCAAGGATTACGCCCAGGCTCATCACTGCGCAGGTCCCGAATAGGAGCAGAAAACAGCCCCACGCACGATGCCGCACCGCCAAGAAGTGTATGTTCACCATGTCGTCTCCCCGGGTCGCCGCAATCGCTCTATCGGAGCACGTCTCGGGCGTTTATGTCCCACTGCCGCCCCCGCTTGGCCATCTCCGCAGCGTAGAGCCGCTCGAAATGACCCTCCCATTTGGGCGTCTCTGGCTTGACGGACTTCATCGCATCAAGCCTTCTGAGAACTATCTGGACGACCTCGTCCTCGAGCTGCAGCTCCGAAGTAATCGTTCGCCTGATACAGGCCCGGACAACGTTTACTGACGCAACACACCTCGCTCGCTCGTCCCGGTCCAGCCGGTCAGTCAGGTTGAATGCAAGATCGTTTATCTTGTCGTCGCTAAGTCTCATAAAGTTCGCCTTCCTGAATCCAGGGCTGCCCCTTCAGATCACCAAGTTACGCTCGTTAATGAGACGCCTCTTGATCATCTTGAACATGTCCTGGTAGTTGATGTTATCCCGGTGCATCTCGTCTCGATGATGGTCCAACAGCTTCCGAACCTCCTCATTCAGCTTATCCTCGATAAGCAACTGGTCAAGGACAAACTCATCGACCATCACCCGGAACATCTCAAGGTCTGACCTATCAACCTCAATCAGCTTCTCCTTGAGAAGGTCATCCACTATTCGACCAGCCAAAAACCGCACCTGCTCTCTCTTAAGCCTCATAATCTATCCACCCACTGAACACAGGTTCTGCCTCAGCCAGCATCGCTAGTTCGCCCTCCTGATCGATCTCGATCTTGAGAACTCCACCCCGCATTAACACGCGAACCGGCGTGTCCACCTTACCCAAGCGGTTGGCAATCGCCGCTGTTGCTGAGGCGCCCGTCCCGCAGGATAGAGTCGGCCCAGTGCCGCGCTCCCACGTGCGGACCTTGAGCTCGCCCCTCGATATGACCTGGACGAAGTGGACATTGGTCCTCTCGGGGAATACGGGATGGTTCTCGAGCGCATGTCCAAGGCTCTCGAGCGGAACCTTTGACACATCATCGCAGAAAACTACTGCGTGGGGATTCCCCACTGAGGCCGCCGAAACCACAAGTTCCTCGCCCTGAACTGTTATCGGCTGTTCCAAAAAATCGTCCTCGCGAGTGCCCAAAGCTGGGATATCGCCTCGCCCAAAAAGTGCCTTTCCCATCCTCACCTCGACCAGAGTGCAGCCGTCCTCGCTCTGGACAACGCGAGCAAGGACATTTCGGTCGGATGTAGCTATCCGGACGCCAGAGCTTGTCGCCTTCGCAAATCCCTTTCGCTCAAACGCATACCGGGCAGCGCACCTGAAGGCCGTCCCGCACGAGCCAGTCTCGGAACCGTCAGGGTTGAAAACCCTCATGTAGATGTCGGCATCGGCGCCCCCCGGACTGAGAACAGCGATACCGTCCGCCCCAATGCTGAACCGCCGCCTGCAAACATCTCTGGCGAGCTGCCCAAGGTCAACGCCGTCAAGAGCGCAGTCCTTTGCGTCGAACAGAATGTAGTCATTGCCCAGGCCATGCATCTTCACAAACGAAAGCCGCATCATCCCTAATCTCTCTTAACTCGAGGCTCCCGACGTTCAGCTGTCGGCTCATCCGGCCTGATAATTTGGCGCCTCCCTCGTGATCAGAACGCCGTGTGGATGGCTTTCCCTAAGCCCCGCCGTGGTTACCCGGATGAATCGGGCCTTCTGCTTAAGCTCCTCGATTGTGCGGGCGCCCAAATAGCCCATGCCCGCCGTAAGCCCGCCAATAAGCTGACAGACCAGCGAGGCCACAGAGCCCTTGTAGGGAACCATGCCCTCGATCCCCTGTGGGACCATCTTCTCCTCCGCATCCTCCCTGTAAAAATAACGGTCGCGGCCGCCGGCCTTCATCGCGCTCAACGAGCCCATCCCACGGTAGGCCTTGTAGCTTCGGCCCTCGTAGAGCACTATCTCGCCCGGCGTCTCCTCAGTCCCCGCAAAAAGATTGCCTATCATCACGCAGTCGGCGCCCGCGCCGATCGCCTTCGTAATGTCCCCGGAATACTTGAGGCCACCGTCGGCGAGCACCGGAATGCCGCAGATGGCCGCCGCCTTCGCACATTCGTAAATCGCCGTCAACTGCGGAACACCTACCCCCGCGACAACTCGCGTCGTGCAGATGGCCGATGGGCCGATCCCGACCTTTACAGCCTCCGCGCCTGACTTGCTCAGCGCCTCCACACCTTCACCTGTAACAACATTGCCGGCGACAAGCGCTGTCTCAGGATGCTCCGACTTCAGCCGTTCCACCATGTCGAGCACCACTTTCGAGAAACCGTTGGCCGTATCGACAACAATCACGTCAACGCCCGCATCAACCAGCGCATCGACCCGGTCCGGAGTGTCCGCCGAGACACCGACCGCGGCCCCCACCCTCAGCCGCCCAAGTGCGTCCTTGCAGGCTTTGGGATAGAACATCGACTTCTCGATATCCTTGAAAGTCATCAGCCCCACCAACGCGCCGCTCTCATCCACCACGGGAAGCTTCTCGATCCTGTTGCGGTGAAGCAACACCTTGGCCTCCTCCGTCGGCGTGTTGGGCTGAACCGTCACCAACTTATCAAGCGGCGTCATCACCTCGGCCACTTTCTTCGAGGTGTCTGCCTCGAACCTCAGGTCCCTGTGTGTCAAGAGCCCAACTAGCTTCCCAGAAGAATCGACCACAGGAAACCCCGAAACCTTGTGCTTCCGAACCATCATATTCGCCTTGCTCACTCGATCGTCAAGACTAATCGTAACAGGGTCCATCACCACAACACTCTCAGACCGCTTCACCCGATCAACCTCCGCGGCCTGAGACTCAATGCACATATTGCGATGAATAACGCCAAGCCCACCCTCGCGCGCAATCGCTATTGCGAGCCTACTCTCCGTTACTGTGTCCATCGCAGCGCTTATGATCGGGATGTTCAGCGTTATGTTCTTGGTCAATCGCGCGCGGGAATCCGCCTCGTGAGGCAGGACCTCTGACCGACCAGGGATCAGAAGCACATCGTCGAACGTCAAGCCTTCTTTACCGAACTTTTCCTGGAACTCCATCCAACCACCCTCCTGATTCTCGCTCACCCTCGTGCACTGTCGCGACGAGAGATGCAGCCCATATCGAAATATACACACGGGGACGATCTGCGGTCAAGGCCGAGCCTCTAATCTCTCGCGCACCCCAACCCAACCTGCCTTCCTTGTCAAAAGCACTCAACAACGCAAAAAGGCGCCACCGGTCTCCCGGCGGCGCCTCCGCTGATGCAACTCTCAAATGAGATGCGATTGCTCTCGGCGCTAACTACTCAGTCGTTTCCTTTTCTGAACGAATGTCCACGCAAGCGGTCTTTGTCCCCGCCTGTACACAGACCTTCAGCACGCCCACATCTCCGTTCGGCCTGAACACCGTCTGGGCAATCCCCAGAGCGTTGGTATCAACTGCACTCGCGTCGAAGGTCGCGCTCGAACCTCCCTGCACGGAGAAATAAACGGTAACGCTAGAAAGAGGCGCCCCGTGTTCCCCAACAACTGTCGCAGTGATAACTGAGAAGTTGTTGTCCGCATCAGTTATGTAGATCGGGTCAGCGGCCACCGAGATGGAGCCAACCTTGCTGCTCTGACTCATGAAAATGACCTCGGCAGAGTCCATAACATAGCTGTTCTGGCAGCCGTAGTCGATGATGGCAGTGATCTCTTTCGCGCCCGGGAAGTCTGGATTCGGTGTGTGGTCTGGGTTATAGGTAAGCCAAAACGAAGCGGTCTGCAAGACCTCGCCGGATATCCTGTTCTGGCCGTTCTCGAAGAAACCGCCCGTCGTTGTAACGTTGACGACAACAGGCGCATCCAGATCCTTGCCGTATCCATCCTTGACGTCGATCATCACCAACGTGTTCTCATAGGGATACAGCTCCGAGGGCTTTGCAGTGACCGATACCCTATAAGGCGCCGATGGGCCAGAGGGCGACTCGTCGCTCTCCGAGTCGCGCTTCGAGCAGGCGAGAGGAATTGCCAAAACGCAAATGGCAATAAAGATTAAACTTATTCTGGTGAAACCACTCAGATTGGGAAGTCGAAAGCCTTTTCCCATCACAAGCCTCCATCAAGGATCATTTGCTCAAGGCACTCATTATCACGGAAGATAAGGTGACGGACTATCAGTATATGACCAGAGGATCACCTTGCTAACATCCATAAACGGGATGGTAACCTCAGATCCCCAGTCCCCGAAATCATAGGTCATAACCTTGAAAGCTTGATAGTGCCTGACACCCGGCAGCAACTCCATCTCGATTCTCTTGCCGTTGACCATTGTTATGACGACCCTCGAGGGCGATACGACCTCTATGACTCGAATGTCCCTAGCACGCACAGCGTACTCGGTTTCTCTAGCAAAACCATAGAAATCATCGTCCGGATGGGCAACGGTCATCTGGCGAACGAACTTGGCAGTCCCATTCGCAACAATCCTAAGCCGCTTGCCAGCATAAACCTCACCATCCCTAGTGTAGATCTTCCCATAGAGCTCGTCGCCATAAAGCAATCGTTTCTGATAGTAAGGAGTCGTGTCTGTCTTTGCGTGTTGGGCAAACTGACAGGCTGTGCTACCGAAAGCCAAACCAATTATCACTATCAGGATTCCTAATCTTGTGAACATCTAGGATGTCCCTCCCTTTGAACCCGCGAAAGAAACTGATCGATTTATTTCACCGGGTAGCCCGCCAGGGGGTGACGGGCTCCCGGGTTCCCGGCCCACCTTACAAGGAGGTGGTAAGAAGACTCTCTGATTATCTGATATCATAACGACTTCAAACATTACTTTTCAAGCTATTTGTTGCCCGGCGCAGGAGTTGGTGTCGGCGTGACGAATCCGCGCCTCAGCCCGCCTCCTCTAGTCAGTCCACCGCCACCACCCGTGGCAGATGGCGACTCCGTTGGCTCCTCCTTGGCCTCAACCATCACATAGGCCGTCACACAGTCATCGTAGTCGTCGCAGACTTTGACCTCACACGGGCCCTCGTCGTTCCAATACACAGTAAACTGCTCATTCTCTCCTGTGACCCCAGAGTTGGGCACTCCACCATCAGCAACGGTCCAATGATACGTCTTGGAGCAGCCACCCCGAGCCGTGAAAGTAGTCACATCGCCTACCTTGGGGGCCCCGGAGGTCGGCGAAATCCGCACGCAGAACTGCTGCCCAAACAAATACGAAGTGTTGGCGGTTACAGTCCCAAAGCCGCCCGTCGTCTGCGCCCTCAGAAGAACCCGGCCGCCGCCAGTAACGTCCAAGTAAGCGTTTATGCAGCCATCTCCGTCTGTCGTGACGGTTATCGACTGGAGAGCCTGGTCATCGTTGAAGAAAGCAATGGCCCCGGCGTTGCTGAAGCTGTCTATATAAAGTCTAACTTGCTTGCCAGCCACTGCCGAACCGTCAGACAACCTCGTCAGACAAACCCAGACCTCGCCGTTGCACCTATCATCATAGGGCTCGCCCCCTTCATCCTCGGTCAAATGCTTGAAGCAGACCTCCTTCGGAACCGTCTCGTCAAACTTGAGGCTATAGCAGCCCGCGCCGCCCTCCTCAAAGGTGACGTGCTTGCTCGTCCAGAAAACGGGCGGCTCCATGCCACTGACATTCCCAAAATCACAGTATTGCTGCTGGATCCTAACCGACTCGGTCGATTGCCCGTGCAGGCAGTGCCCTCGGAGAATCACCGAGGCGTTACCCTGGCTGTCAGTGCCCAGAATGATCATGCTCTCCCCCGTCTCAAAGAGACCAAGATGACTAGCTGCCTCTACGCCAACTGCTGCCACCGGGTAGCCATCGCTGCACGTTACTTTTGCCGTCAGAACAGTCTCTTCCGAGCCATCCTCGAGGATCGAGTAATCCGTCGCTGACAGACTGGCGATGCGTATCTTCCTGAACCTGTAGCTGATCGCCTGCCTGTGCGTCCCGGTTGCGGAAATGTAATCGGCCCAGATGCTGACCTCCTCGTCCGGCCCTGCCGTGTCATCAGCGAGCATCACGCTCGTAGTCATGCGCGTGGTAGCCACGCCCTGAGCGGTCGTTACGACCGGAGACCCATAATGCTCCAGACAGCCATTCTCGCAGCCAAACACGATCTCGGCGCCGCCGACCGGCAGGCCATTCTTGTCCGAGAGAACTGCCCGAAGTTGTATCTCCCTGAGCCCGTTAGCCGCTGCGCTCGAGCCATCCTTAGAATATGGATCGTCGCTTTGCGCCGTAAGCGCTATCGAATAGTCCTCAGACTCAAAGTGCATCGTCTTTTCAGCAGACGGCCGTGTCTCCGTCCCGAAACATGTATAGCTTTCCGTAACAGCCGTGATCGGACAGTCCCCGGTGGAACCATCGCTATAGAACTTGACGAGCGCCTGACCAAAGGAATCCGTCACTTGCTTTGCGCTACTCGTGTCGCTCTTGGAAAACTTCACACCAGAAAGGTGCGCCGAGAAAACGATCGACTGGTCAGGCACTGGCTGACCGTTCACCGTAAGGACTGCGAGCGCACTGACCTCGGAGGCATTCGCCTTGGCTATCATCGGGTCGATCGTGAGCTGTAACTCGCATTCATTCGAATCAAACATAACGTCGGCAGAGCCCTCGATCAGGTCTGTCGAGCCCGGACACGGATACGCGTCGGTCGTCCTCGCAGTAACCGTGCAAAGCCCCGAATAGCCCGGGCTGTTGAACTTCGCGGTTGCGACGCCAGACTCATTAGTATAGGCGTCCTCGCCGCTCGTGAATACAACCCCGGTAAGCGAGGCCTCGAACTTCACCTCCACACTTGCTCCCACAGGCTTATCGTTCACCTTGACCGTCGCCGTTGCCGTCACCTCGCTACCGTCCGCCCTTACCGCAGTCTTGTCGAGCACCACGCTGATGCCGCACTTGTTCAGCTTGAACGTTACGTCAACGGAACCCGCTGCGCTCTCGCCGTCGCAAGGGTTCTTCATCTCGGCCTTCACGGCGCACTCGCCCGTATAGCCATAGCTTCTGATTGCTACAACAGCTGTGCCATTCGCATCCGTATAGAGCAAATACGGAGAATCGCTCTCGGTTTCCGAGAAATAGACTCGCCAGTCGCTCCCTGGGTCCTTCATGTAATCGAGGCTGAAGATGACCGGCTCATTTTTAAGAATCTCAGAGTTCATTGTAAGAACAGCTGTTGCGGTGATCTCGTCATTGCCGTTGGCCTGAACGGTGTTGGGGTCAACCGTCAGCTCCACATTACAGATGTTCTTTCTGAAATCGATATACTTGCACGAGCTTGAAGTATCCAGAGGTGAGCCAGAGGGACAAGAATAGTCCGTCTCCAGACAGATATTGTAGGTCCCCATCTCATCGGAGTATATCTGGACAACAACCTCGCCGCTGGAGTTTGTAGTGCCAACCTTGCTAGGGCTAAAAACAACATCTTCGGTGGCCTCGCCCGTTGTGGTAGATGCGCTAAAGTTCAGCGTTTGGCCGACTACAGGCTCCTCATTGTAGGCCAGCTTCCCCGTAATAATTACCGGATTGTCAGAACCTGTGTGAACAAGCGTGCTGTCAGCAGTCAGAGTGAGACTGCAGCGATAGGAGAGGTTGGGCATGAACTGCACCGAGACCTGGTTGCTGCCCACGCCATCCGGCGTTGCAGTAGAGATCACATAGTTCTTGAGCGTCTCACTCGTCACAACAACGCTCGCACCTCCCATGCTGTCTGTTACCTTGTCAGCAAAGATGCTGCCCACCTCATATCCGTCAAGAGTAACTTCCGGCTCAGCCAACGGCACCGGCAACCTGGCAGACCGGCCTGAAAACATTGAAGGCATGCCGCTGACGGGAGATTGGCCGCTCAGACGAGGGTCTCCGCTCTGTCTGACTGATGTCGAGTCGAATCTCGAGGCTCTGCTCATCTTGTCCGCAGATGCCGTTGGTAGAGCAGTCTGTGACGAAACAGCCCGTTGTTGGCCGACGATAGACGTTCCTCGCGACGAGAGTGATTTGCTGGACGATAGTCCACGGTAAAGGGGAGAACCTACAGAAGTCTGCGACTTGCTCAGCAGCTTGAAAACGACTCTCTCGTCCGCGATAGGCATGTTGTAGGCATCTTTGAGAATTGCGGTGAGCTCGATGTTTCTGAACACCTCGGCCTGGCTGGAGCTCGCAGTGAGTTCGAGAGTAGCTCCTTTCGGTCCAACACCCGATCCTCCTCCCCCACCCCCTTTGGTGCAACCGCTAAGGTTCCAAACCGTCACGCTTAGGGCCGCAAACCCTACTACAAGGAGCAAAGTTACAAGCGGACTACGCCTCATGCTTGAATTCCTCCGTTATTAGAAATCGGCGCCTGCAAGCACTCGATATCGATCAAAATCCTTATGCTACCAAGAAACCACAATATCAGCCGACCCAGCATCGGTCTGCTCGTCAAAATATCCGTTGGAATCAATCTTCGTATAATAATAGCCGAGAGTTGCACTGAGCGACATCGGAAGCCAGTCGCCACCCTCAACCGAGTAACCCACTCCGCCTTTGCACATAAGGCCCCATGCGCTGCTGTTATCGTATTGATACCAAGCGTACGGCATGAACTCCCCTGACGCCCAAAGAAATACCCCGCTCTTGCCCAGCGGAAGCCCTGCTTTGGCGCCAAAACCACCACCATACAACTCATCGTTCTCAGGCATTTTGCCCGGCCACTCGGCCTGGCCACTCTTCAATTGGTATTTCTTATACCGGTAATCGACAAAGACCGAAAAGTGCGAAATAATACGGTAGCAAATATCAGCCCTTACATCGGCTATCTTCAACGACATGTTCGATGACAAGGCGCTTTTGGGCAGCCCTGATGAATCGTAGGCATCCAGTTCACCAAAATAGCTAGAAAGCACGAACTCGAAGTTGTCCCAGAACGTCTCAGTATTGGCTACCTGAACGCTCAGAACTGGCCCAAAGAGGTTTCCATCGTAATACACATGAAAGTCGTTGGGGTTACCATAAATGGCAGGATAACTGATCTCCGTATCGGCATAGAAAAGGCTCTTCAGGCCAAATGTGAACGTAAACCTGTTGATGTCACGCTCCTGGGCTTCACGCTTCTGGCAAAGACCGATACAGGGAACCAGCAAAAGGCAACCCAAAACAAAAGCCCAAAGCCGGCGTGTTTTCATCTATTATCTCCTTTCAGTCTCTTCGGCTACCAATCTTAATCGCATAGGCACTGCTCTCAACCGACACAACAGTGTAAGAAATATAACCCCACTTAAACAAGCAAAAAACTAATCTAACAAATACTCTCTCGCATGTCCCCTGTCAAGCCTGCCCAGCCACCATCACGGAAGCTACCCACGCCCGCATCGCCCCATCCTTGACCGTGGTCGTCCCGAAACTCGAGAGCGAACAAGCATAAGGACACATTATCAGTTGACGTTTATACCACAGCCAATCTTGCCATGTCAACCACAAAAACTCATCATCTCCAGAGACTCGATTCAGGCAGCTTCCTCGCAACGCGACTCGGCACGCACCGTAGATGGTGCCGCCTGACCTGCAGAACTGACCGACGATGCGGATGAACTGAGCGACCACCGCTGATTGAAAACGCGACAGCAGTGGTCCGTGCGAGCTCAATCACCGTCAATGTAATGATTTGGATTGGACTTCGCCGTTGAACTTGGCCTGGCTCCGCAATACAATTCTGCGACAATTGAAATCTTAACATCTGCTGACATAACTGTTCCCTTGGGAACACGAATCTGGGAGCAAAAATGGCCAAATCCAGGCTCTATTTCATATCCGCAAGAAACACCAAATGGCTGTATCGGGACAGCCTGCCCGGCAAGTTCGAGCGCATCCTCGATAAGTTCAACTTCGAAAAACACATAAGCAAAAATGAATGGGTAGCTGTCAAGCTTCACTGGGGCTCGGAGGGAGCCTTCAGACCCATCAGGGCGACCTTCATTCGCAAGACCGTGGACCGAATCAAGGCCGCTGGCGGGGACCCCTTTATCACCGAAACGGTGCGTATCCCGGGCCTCGATTACCTGCACGTCGCCAACTACAACGGCATTAGCCAGGAGACCTGCGGAGCTCCTCTTGTCCTGGCCGACGGGCTATTCGGCAACGACAACATTTTGGTCGATTCTGGCCCCTTGATGGGCCAGATCGCGGTCGCCTCAGTAATTCACGACGTTCCTGCGATGGTGGTTCTGTCGCATTTCAAAGGCCACGTCCAGTCCGGCTTTGGAGGCGCCCTGAAACACCTGTCCATGGGCGGCATCAGTGCCCGCCACAGATCGCAGAAAAGAAAGGGACGAGGCGCGATCCACATGACGACGCCCGAGCGAATGATTTGGGACAGCAGCAAATGCACTTTTTGCATGGCCTGTGCAAATGTCTGCCCGCGCGGCGCAATACGGTTCGAGAGAAAGAGGCTCAAGATCGATGAGGCCCTTTGCTGGGCCTGTGGGAGGTGTGCGCGTGTCTGCGAGACGGGGGCGCTTTCAGACCCGATTAGCCAGGAGCAGTTCCAGAAGAGACTTATGGAGAGCGCGAAAGCGGTGCTGTCCACGTTCCAAAAGGACAAGATCATCTACATCAACTTCATGCTCGACATTCAGCCCGAGTGCGACTGCATGCCCGGCGCAGACGTCCCAATCGCTCAGGACATCGGCGT
>Ga0307380_10000853_pt1 | contig 45753 bp, 31 predicted proteins | sample UN3MG_FD_202239 | JGI IMG/M metagenome (GOLD analysis project Ga0307380, IMG submission 202239) | Soil microbial communities from Risofladan, Vaasa, Finland - UN-3 | ecosystem: Environmental > Terrestrial > Soil > Coastal area > Acid sulfate soil | place: Finland: Risofladan, Vaasa | collected...
ATACTGGCCCGGCCTGGAAAACCCGATGATAATCGGAGCTAAAGACTGCATTTTCCGCGGCTATAGTCTCGAGAAGCCGCAAGGAGGAAGCCACAGGCTCGTGCTCGACTACCACTGGGAGCAGGGATTGTCCGGGGCCGGGCATAGCGCGGACTGGGACTCCCCGGGCCTTGAAATCGAGGTCTCTTATTCTCTGACAGACACCCTCCCCTATATGCATAAAGAGATCAGGCTGAGCTGCCAGGGGGGGAAGTATTATTTTGTCGAGGAGCTGGCGCTGGAAAACATGTCGCTTGCCGGAGCGAGGACCCTGCATCAGGGGTTCGGCCAGCCGGTGTATACAGAGGAGCTGTTTTTCGGCCTGGAGTATCCAGCCGGAAATAATCTGATGCAGGAAGGAGACCTCGAGCTCTACTACTATCCGGGCAAGCTGATCGGCCCCTCGGGGTATGAGAGTTATTCCGCGGTCTGGGGTGTCGCGCCTGAGGGGCGCACCAGGGCCGCTTTCCTGAAATATGTCGACCGGATCCGTGTCGCCCCGGCCAGGCCATTCCTGCTCTATAACTCCTGGTATGACCTGCGCACAGCCGAGCGCGCGGAGGGCGAAAAAGGCGGTATCCTGAATTATGAGAACTGCCTGAAGTGTATCCAGTCCTTCAAGGAAAACCTCGTGGATCACGGGATAAAGCTCGAGAGCTTCGTGCTGGATGAAGGCTGGGACAAATACACCCCCTTCTGGGAGGTCAACACCCGGAATTTCCCCGGGGGGCTGGGCAGACTGACCAAATCGCTGGAGGGTATCGGCAGCGCCCTGGGTCTCTGGCTCGGACCGATCGGTGGTTACGGCGAGGGGCTCCGGCTGCGCAGCGAGGCCGGCCGTAAGGCGGGCCTCGAGGTGAGCCGCAAGGGATACCTCGATCATGCAGGCCCCAAATACAACAAAGTCCTCACAGACCGCCTGCTGGAATATGTCAGACAGTACGGTGTCAACTATTACAAGTTCGATGGATTGATTTATGGCTACGGGGATACGGATCACGGGATGCTGCCCGGAATCTACTCGCGTGAAGCCCACACTGCAGCCCTGGCCGCACTCCTTGACACTCTCCATGCAGTCCGGCCCGGGATCTATACCAATATCACCACGAGCCAGTGGCTCTCACCCTGGTGGCTCGCTCACGCCGACTGCGTTTTCATGGGAGGCGCGGATTACGGCTGGCTCAAGTCCCTGCCCGCACTCAGTAAGCGCGACCAGGCTATCAGCTACCGCGACAAGGTATGCTTCGACCAGTTCCGGGACTTCAATCAGCAGTTCCCCATGAACTCCATCATGACAGTGGGCGTAATCAAGGGAGAATACCAGCTCCTGGGCGAGCCGGATGAGACCCTGGACAAATGGACAAACAACCTGGTGATGCATTTCAGCCGCGGGCTGGCGATGTGGGAGCTTTACCTGAGCCCGCAGATCCTGAAAGAGGATGAGTGGGAGAGCCTGCGCGCTTCTATCCACTGGGCTACGGCCAACAGCGGGATCCTGCTTTCCAACTCCACCATGGTCGGCGGAAACCCGGCAGAGCGCGAGCCCTACGGCTATTTTCACTGCGGCGCACAGAAAATGATCCTCACCGTGCGCAACCCTTATATCAAGCCTGTGACTTTCAGGATGCGCCTGGATTACGAAAACGGCTGGCTCCAGCCCGGAAACGAGGCTTATCTTCCGCTCGTTGTTTACCCCTACAGGGCCGTGGAGGGACCCTGGCTGAGTTACGGAGAGATGATCGAGGTGCCTTTGAGCGGATATGAAACCAAAGTTATCGAGCTCCTGCGCCGGGAAAGGGTGGGTTTTCCCATCCTGCAGGGAGTGGCTTTCGGTTTCACAGACCAGGGCCTGGTAATCTACCCTGAAGAAAACACCGAAAAAGTGACTATCGAGAACTCCACTGCCGGCGAGCTCAATGTTTCCGGCAAGCCGGTTCCTCCAGGTGTCGAGATAGAACTGCCGCTCGAGAGTACTGGGGAAGCCGGGAGGCTCGAGCTGGAAGACCGCCGGGAGGGAGAATGGAAAAGCGGCGGGTTCGACAGGCCCGCGGGCGAGCTGTCGCTCAGCCTGCCGGATAAAACAGTATCCGCCGAGATCGCTTTCCTCCTCGAGCTGGAAAGCGGGCTCCAGGGCCTCGAGCCCCGGATCACGGACAACGGGAGCCCCCTGGCCTGCCGCACCGAGTCGGATGAGAGAGGAAACTGGTACTGGTTCGTGGCCCGGCTCGAGCCGCAAGTTCCCCACCGGATCGCTTATAACTTCAACATCCAGGGTCCTCCGGTCGGCTCCGGAACCTTGAGCGCCTGGCTGATCGCCCTGGGCGAGCGTAAAGGGTACGATATAAACGTATCAGGGGCGCAAGAAATGCTGAAAAGCCTCGATCAGGAACACTCGCTGCCCTCACGTTCAGACATCCGGCGCAGAGTGGAATGCCTGTTCGAGCGGCCGGTGCGGTTCTAGGAATTTAAATAATGGAAAGGGCAGAAAATGCGCGCCGTAACTTTGTTAAAATCAGCAGGCATAGCTTTACTATTAGCAGGAGCCGTACACCTGCTTCATGCCGCTGGGGCGGACTCAGTAATTGTCAGGCAGGATATCGCCTACTCGGAGCGTGATTCCGGGCGGACCCGCCTGGACCTTTATCTTCCGGCTGGAGGGGGAGTCAACCGGCCCGGCGTGCTGCTGATCCACGGAGGGGGATGGCAGGGCGGGAACAAGAGCCAGTGGGCCGGGCTGGCCCGGGTTCTCGTGAGCCGCGGCTTTGTCTGCGCCTCCGCAGGCTACCGCCTGGCCCCGGAGCACCGCTTTCCGGCTGCAATCTCTGATGTGCGCCTGGCCATGGATTTTTTCAAGAGCCGCGCCGCGGAATACGGCATCAACCCGCAAAGGATCGGCGCTGTGGGCTCGAGCGCCGGTGGCCACCTGGTGGCCCTGCTCTCCACGATCGACCCAGAGGACAGGCTGGGCGACCCTGAGGGACAGATCACCAGGGACACCAGGCCCCAGGCCGTGGCCTGCTACAACCCGGTGCTCGATTTCACAAATGAGCCCCTTATCTGGAGCTCCACCTTAAGATTCCTGGGCGTTCCGCCTGAAGGGAACGAGCGGACTTATTACGAATCCAGCCCGGCCCTGAGGGTCAAGGGAGAGGAGCCGCCGTTTCTCTTCCTTTACGGCAGCCGGGACATTCTGACCCCTGAGCCGAAAAGCCGCGCTATGATCAGCCGCCTGGCCGGGTCCGGCATCCCGGTCGAGGTGGCTTTCTTCCACGGCATGGAGCACGGTTTCGGCTACAGTCTGCGCTTGCCGGAGCAGATAAGAGCCGCCCATGTTGTGGCAGATTTTTTCGAGAGGTGGCTGAAGTAAATCCTGAAAATGAGCCTGAATGAACAGGCTTGATGTTTCCGGTCTTTCGCAGACAAAACGGAAAAGTCCCCCTCAATGTCCCGGGCCGAGCAGCACCGCGTTCATGAACAGGCGGTTGGTACCGTCGCAGACAGCCCGGAAATTGGGCTCCTCGGTAAAGCCTATCACATGCCCCTCGCCCACCGGGCGGTACATGAGATACGGCTTGAAAGCCAACTGCTTGAGGCCCGGCCCTTTCCACGAGTAACCGCTGACAAGCAGGTTGTCCGCCTCTGCGAAAAAGGCCACGTTCCTGCCCTGGCTCCTTTTAAGCGGGGAATAAATTTGCCAGCCCTGGACAAAAGCCACCGCGGTGCTGTCGTATCCCGAGGAGAGCCAGTGATCCGGGTCCAGGCGGATACGCGCCAGAATACCGGGCACAGAGCGCGGCTCCCTCTTTTCAGCGACAATCACGCGGGAAAACTCGCCAATATCTTTTATCTCGGACCCGGGCACGCGGCTGGATTTCTCTTTTTCCTCGGAGTCTTTTTTGGCTTTCAGCGTGTCCTCATCCAGACGGTATTCCCTGGCCGCCTCGAGCAGCCCCACCTCCGGCTCGCTGAGCCATGAGGTCGCCCCCTCGACACCTACAACTGTCCCTCCCTGCTCCAGCCACTTCTTGATCTTATTCAGGTCGTCCTTATCTATGGATTCCTTGTACCCGCCGTTCGGCAGGACCAGGACATTGAACCTGTCGAGCCTGATCCGCCCCAGGTGCCCCGGCTTGACTGCGGTCACCGGGACCCCGTACTGCTGCTCGAGTACATAGCGGCACCAGCCGGCGGAATAAGAATGAGTGCCTTCGCCCCAGGCCAGGAGCACCTTGGGACCGGGCAGGTACTGGACATTCGGGCTGCCGAAATTCACCCCTTCTGCCATCCATCCCGAATCCGTGGGATAAAATTCCACGCCGTGATGTTCCTCGATCTTCGCGATTGTCTCAGGCAGGTTTTCCGCGTTTTCTTTCACCGGGATGATAAAGCTCCCGCGCGGGAACTTTCTCTCATTCTGGGTAAAGGCCCTGTCGCTGACATAGACCCTTACCTGGTGACGGAACAGGCAGGCCAGAGCGACCATGGAGCCGTTCCCGGTTCCATCGAGGAGGTATGCCAGCCCGGCGCTTTTCTTTTGGGGAGTCTGCGCCTGCCCGAGGCTGTCCACGGTCCGGTAATCTCCGGGCGGGAGATTATCTGTCCTGTAGCAGTCCACTCCATAAAGGGTGGGAAGCGACCAGGCGGTGATATCGTAGACCTCGGTTTCCAGACCTGCAGCCAGACGGCGCTCCTGCTCGGAGATATAAGCCTGATCCATGCTGACTTCCGGTTCGAGCAGGTTGCTCAACAGAGCGTAAGCCTCCTGCCTGGCCGGAACCACGTAAGTGCCTGGGGGAAAAGTGATTCTGGAGACCTTCCGCTTGTCGCTCGAAACCAGCGAGCGGCAATCGAGTGCGCCAGCCGCCTTTTGAACCTCGATCCCCTGTTTGAGCAGTATGCTGACAAGCTTCCGGGTCCTTGAGGGGTCGGGCTGCTCTGTGATCAGATAAGCCCTGCTCCGGGGCACAGTCTCTGGAGGAGTGCGGATCGAGAGATAATCGGTCAGGATTTTTTCTCTGTTGTCCGCTGCGAACTGGGCGGTTGCCAGAGAGGCGACAGCATGGTGGCGCACGGTTTCGCTGTAAGGCAGGAGTATCTCATTGGATTTCAATGTCACCAGTCCCCGGCTTGAGGCCTCCTCGTAAGTCATGCCGATAGATCCGCTCATCGAGGGCCAGGTACAGCCGTAGCCCGGGAAATAGGCATCGAACATCTCCCCTGTACAGTACTTGAACCCGAACCTGTCGAACCAGCCCGCCGTGTTCTTGCCGAATTCGGCGAACCATTTCACCTGTTGGGGAGCCAGGTGGGAATTTATCGGAGGAGCGGTAGGGGGAAAGTAATATTCCCTGTCCGTTTCCATTTCATGCAGGTCGATAAAAATGTGGGGGTACCACTGGAAGTAAGCCTCCACCTTGCCCCGGGTTTCGGCCTGGGTCATGGCGAACCAGTCCCGGTTCATATCGAAAAGGTAGTGGTTCGTTCTCCCGCCGGGCCAGGGCTCGCGATGTTCGGCGGCCACGGGGTCAGAGGCGGGCCACCTTCCTGTGGTGCTGCGGAAATAATTGGCGAACCTGTCCCTGCCGTCCGGGTTCTGAAGTGGATCCAGGATAACGATGCTCTCCCTGAAAATCTTATCCACTACCGGGTTGTTTTTGGCGGCAAGCAGATGGTAGGCCAGAAAAAGCGCCGCATCGCCCCCTGAGGGTTCATTTCCATGGATATTCGCGGCAATCCAGGTGACCACAGGCAGGCGGCTGGCGAGCTCTTTCTTTTCCGCCTCCCCAAGCGAGAGCGGATGGGCCAGGGCGCGCAAGTCGCGCTTTAGCTCCTCCAGCTTCTCCAGCCGCTCTTCGGCGCCGATAACCAGATAATAAAGCGTGCGGCCCTCCCAGGTCCTGCCATAGGTGAAAAGCCTCGCCCTCTTGCTCGATCCTGCCAGGGCCTGAAGGTAATCCTCGAGCTCGGCGTGTGTGGTGATCCCCTCTCCCCAGCCATGGCCCACCACCTGTGCGAGGGTCGGCACTGAGGGGTCATACTCGGTACCAGGGAAAAAACCGGAATCCTTGTCCGGATAAGCGCTGACAGCGGTCAGTAAAATAAAAGCCACGACAGTCAGGAAATGCGCTCTCATCGCTGCTCTCCTTTGTGAATGGGCAATCCAGTGGTTCAGGGCGGTTACTATTATTTTACAAAAAAAGCTTGAATCCTTTGGGGAGGCTGAGAGAATTGATAAAAAAACAAAACAATAATAATTTGTATTGCTATGGATGTAAACAATTCAAAACTTCAGCCTGGAGCCTTCTTATGAAACCCGCCCGTTCCTTTCTTTACCTCTCCCTGCCCGTTTTCTTTTTTATATGCTGCAGTACCACTCAAAAGGCGCCTCTCCCCATGCAAGAGAAAGAAGATGGCTTCAAATACCAGACAGAGCAGTTCGCTGACATAAGGATCCTGCGCTACCGGGTACCCGGTTTCGAGGAGCTCTCGCCCGGACAGAAAGAGCTCGTGTACTACCTTTACCAGGCGTCGCTCTCTGGCCGGGACATTACCTGGGACCAGAACTACAAGCATAACCTGCGTATCAGGCGGACGCTGGAGAACATTGTCAACACTTACAGCGGTGACAGGCAGAGCGGGGAGTTCGGCAAGTTCATGGTCTATACCAAGCGGGTCTGGTACTCAAACGGCATCCATCACGACTATTCGACCTGGAAAATGATCCCCGAGTTCTCGAAGGAATATTTCAAAGAGCTGGCCGCCAGGTCGGATGCCGCTGGCTTCCCGCTCGGAGAGGGGGAGACAGTCGATCAACTGGTCGCCAGGCTGACCCCGATCATGTTCGACCCGGAGCTTGATGCCAAGCGGGTCAACCTGGACCCTCAGGCAGACCTGATCAAGGATTCGGCCAACAATTTTTACGAGGGAGTGACCAAGGAGGAAGCCGAGGCTTTTTATGCGAAAATAATCGACCCCAAGGACCCGAGGCCGGTCTCCTACGGCTTGAACTCCAAGCTCGTGAAAGAAAACGGCAAGCTCGAGGAGGTGGTCTGGAAAGTGGGCGGGATGTACACCCAGGCCATAGAGAGAGTGGTCTACTGGCTCGAGAAAGCCCTGACAGTCGCCGAGGACCCGCTCCAAAGAGCCGCGCTCGAGAAGCTTGTCGCCTATTACAGAAGCGGCGAGCTGCGTGATTTCGACGAGTACAGTATCAAATGGGTCGCAGACACGGAGTCAATGATTGACTGTATCAACGGCTTTATCGAGGTCTACGGCGATGCAATGGGCTTCCGCGCCACGTATGAATCCATGGTCTATTTCAAGGACCTCGAGGCCACCCGGCGGGTCGAGGCCATAGCCAATGCCGCGCAGTGGTTCGAGGACCACTCGCCGATTCTTGACCAGCACAAGCGGGAGAATGTCAAGGGGGTCTCAGCCAGGGTGATCACCGAGGTGGCGGGCACAGGCGCTGTGAGCCCCCCGAGCCCGACCGGCATAAACCTGCCCAATGCGAGCTGGATCAGGAAAGAGTACGGGTCCAAGTCAGTGACAATCGGCAATATTATTCACTCTTACAATGAGGCTAGAAAGGAAAGCGGCGAGGATGTGGAGTTTATCTCCAGGAGCGATGACCTCGAGCTGGACAGGAAGTACGGGAACCTGGCCGATGCCCTGGAGACTGACCTTCACGAGGTAGTGGGCCACGGTTCCGGGCAGCTCGAGCTTGGGACTGGCACCCCCAAGGAGACCCTGAAAAACTACGCCTCCACCCTGGAGGAGGCCCGGGCTGACCTGGTGGCGCTCTACTACCTGCCGGACCCCAAGCTGGTCGAGATCGGGGTTGCGCCCACTGTGGATGTGGGCCGGTCGTCTTACAACTCCTATATCACCAATGGGCTCCTGACACAGCTCAGGCGCATAGTCCCGGGCCAGGATATCGAGGAGTCCCACATGCGCGACCGTCAGATGATAGCCAAATGGGTGTATGAAAAAGGCGCTCCCGGGAAGGTGATCGAGAAGGTGACCCGGGACGGCAAGACTTTCTTTGTGGTCAATAATTACCAGAGACTGAGAGAGCTTTTCGGCGAGCTCCTTCGCGAGGTCCAGCGAATAAAATCCCAGGGCGATTATGTGGCCGGAAGGCATCTGGTCGAGACCTACGGGGTGAAAGTAGACCGGGAGCTTAACGAGGAGGTGGCCGAGCGCTACCGGAAGCTCGGCATTGCGCCATATTCCGGGTTTATCAACCCGGTCCTGACCCCGGTCACAGAGGGCGGCCGGATCGTGGATGTGAAAATCGAGTACCCGGAGGATTTCACCGGGCAGATGCTCTATTACGCCAAGGAGTATTCTTTCCTGCCGACGTATAACTGACAGGCTTCTTTTTTTAATTTTATCAGGAGTGGTTGGCCGTTGTTTGAAATATTTAATTCCGCGGAGGTTTTTCCATGCAGCATGCGCCCGGCTGTTTTACAAAATTTTTCTCTCCCCTCATGCCCTTTGTTCTGGCAGCGCTCCTCTCCTGCTCTGGAGGCGGGAACGTGGCAGTCGAGCCGGTGGAAACGAATGAAACCCTGCTCAACCCGGGCCGGGGGTTCGCCACCACTCACATGTTCAATGACGGGCTGGGAGACCGTCTGCACCCCAAGTGCACGCTTGTCCAGTTCCGCTGGTACTGGGACCAGCTCGAGCCTGAGGAGGGCAGGGTCAATTTCGGGATGGTCGACAGCGTGCTCGAAATGGCGCGGGCCAATGGCCAGAAACTGAATTTCCGGGTAATGTGCCAGAACGGCGAGATGAAAGTGCCCCAATGGCTCAGGGACGCAGGCGCCAGGGGAGAGCCCTACCTGAATGACAAAAATAACTGGCAGCCGCATTATGACGACCCGGTGTTCCTGGAGAAGCACGGGCGGCTGATCAAGGCCCTGGCCCAGCGCTACGACGGCCACCCGGACATTGACCACGTCGATATCGGCACTGTGGGCCGCTGGGGCGAATGGCACACCAGCGGCACAGGCATGGAGATGCCCCCGGACGAGGTGCGCTTCAGGATCATCGACATGTACCTGGAAAATTTCAAGAAAACCCCCCTGATCATGCTGATCGGCGGGGGAAGCGGCCTGGCCTATGCGATAAAAAACGGCACGGGCTGGCGCGCGGACTGCCTGGGCGATATGGGAGGGTTCAATGACCACTGGAACCATATGCAGGATTTCTACCAGCAGGCCCTGGATGAGGCCGGGGCGAGCGAGGCCTGGAAACACGCGCCGGTGGTGTTCGAGACCTGCTGGACCATGCAGTTCTGGTATGACAAGGGCTGGGACCTGGACTATATCCTCTCCGAGGCCCTGAGGTGGCATGTCTCTGTGCTCAACAACGGCTCGGAGGCCATACCCAGGGAGTGGTGGCTGAAAGTGACTGAGTTCGAGAAAAAGATGGGCTACCGTTTCGTGCTCAAGCGGCTGGTCCACCCCTCCCGCGTAAGGCCGGGCGGCACTTTCCTTTACGAGATGGAGTGGGAGAACCAGGGCGTGGCCCCCTGCTACCTGAACCATCCCCTGGCTTTCAAGTTCAGCCACACCGAGAGCGGCAAATCCTGGGTCGTGGAAACCGGACTGGACATTACAAGCTGGCTCCCCGGCCCTGTTGCAATCCAGGAGCGTATCACCGTGCCCGAGGACATCCCGCCCGGGGAATACGAGCTTGGCGTGGCCATGCTGGACCCCAACACCAGGGAGCCAAAAATCAAATTCGCCATCAAGGGCCTGGCAGGGGACGGCTGGTACCGCCTGAGCAGGGTAAAGGTGCGCTAAAGCGCTCCCGGACCTGATCTATTCACTGATAAACTGATGGTCAACAAATGGCAGGATAATGCCGGGGACAGGGGGAAAATTGGATCTCGAAAACGGGAAACTGGAAAATAAAGAAGCGCCGAAGCAGGAAAGGCTCACAGGAAAAACCAAATACTTAGTGCTCGCCGCTGTGGCAGGGGAGTTTTCCCTGTACTGGTTCCTGGTTTTCTATCTGCCAAAGATAATGCTCCCTGTGTCTCTTCTCTTTGCCCTGCTGTCCTTTTATTTTTACAGGAGCGAAGACATGCTCCAGATGTTCCAGGAGGAGTACAGGCTGTCTTCCAGGGATCTGGACAAACTGCGCAAGTACTTATTTGCCTGGATCTTCATTGCACTCTATGGGTCTCTGTTCTCGATCTGCCTGATTATCCAGTCTTAAGTCGGAGGCGGTACCGGATAAATTAAGAGGGCCTGGAAATCGTTCCAGGCCCTCAGATTTTTCAGCTACCGGATAATTACCGAACCCCGCCGTAAAGCTCTCCAATCTTGCTTGCTATCTTACGGCAGACAATTGTGCTGTTTCATGAGTCTCCTGAACTGGCTGTTTCAAATCATAGCGTTGTTCGGCCGCGCGCAAGATTGCAGTGAGCATCTCCCTGTATGACATGCCGGCGATCTTGGACATTTTCGCCAGGTGCCCGTCCCAGCACCAACCCGGATTGGGATTGACCTCGAGAAGCTTCGGATTGCCCTCGGCATCCAGTCTCCAGTCAAAGCGGGAGTAATCCCTGCATTCCAGCCTCTCAAACAGCCGCACTGAGCAGTTGACGATTAATTTTTCCGTCTGTTCCGGGAGCTCTGCGGGAATCGACTTCACATTCCAATAGGGCGAATCAGGGAGCCACTTGGCCTCGTATCCGCATATTCTGGGAAGATCAGGGGGCAAGTCAGAATAATCCTCCTCGATCAGCGGCAGAACCGTGTAAGATTCCGGAGGATTGCCGATGATTCCCACGCTGAGGTCTTTTCCGGTGAGAAACTCCTCGATCAGGATGGGTTTGTCGTAGCCGAATTTCTCTCTGATTTCCGTGATCGCATTCACCAGGTTCTCGACCGTGTTTGCAATACTCCTCTGAGTGATCCCGAAGCTGGAATCGCCAAAATTAGGCTTTACAATGACCGGGAACCTGAAAGGAATTTCGTAAATTGTGTCTTCCGGCTTGATAAAGAAAGCATCGGATACGGGAATACCCATTTCATTTGCCACACCGCGCACGAGCGATTTATCATAACAAGTGCCGAGGCACTGCGGTCCGGCTCCAGTGTAAGGAATACCCAGAATCTCGAGAATAGCGGGGATATGGAGTTCTCTCCGGGCATCGTTGGTATACCCCTCATCGCAAAGATTGAGTACGAAATCTATTTTCGGTTTCAGGTTCACAAAGTCATTAATCAGAGTGTCGTGATTGCTGAGATAAATGAACCTGTACGTCTCCAATTCCCTGAGAACGTCTTTCATCTGGTCGATCGTGTAAAAGTCATCGTCATCGAATACGCACAGCGGTTTTAATGGATCAGGTTTCTTGGGATCGCCCAGAACCACCACCACATTGCGGACCAGCTCTTTCTTTTTCCTTCTGGGTGCCCATTCTTTTTTGACTGCAGCGGTAATAATAATCCGCTGCTCCATCATGCCCAGGTCCTGGTTACGCTGAGACTCAGGCGAAAAAGAGCAATGGATTGTGATATTCGAGAAACCCGCCGCCTTGAGCAGCTCTTCGATACTCTCCCGGGAATAGAGCCTTTCTGCATAGAACTGGTCCGCAATCACGCCCTTTTCCACATTGGTCACCACTTCCCGCGAGATAAGACGCTGATTGTCCAGGGAAAGGGAGCGCTCCCTGCAGACAAAAAGCTTCTTGTCTATCCATTCCCAGGACCTGGCTTGAAAGTGCTTCCTGAGATATTCCCCATCTGCTACATCGATCAGCAGCCGACCCCAGGGCTTGAGAACCCTTAGAACCTCTTTCAGGACTCTTATGTCGTCCTGGACAGTTTCAAAATAGCCGAAACTGTTTCCGAGAATCAGCACTACGTCAAAAGTGTCGGGCTGAAAAGGTACTTTCCTGGCATCTCCCTCACGAAACTTGAGGCTCAGGCCTTCTTTTTTGACCTGTGTTCTGGCTTTCTGGATCAGGTAGTGGGAGCGGTCCAGACCCTCGATATTGAGAAACCCTCTCCCGGCAAGCTCGAAACAATGCCGGCCCTGTCCGCAGCAAAGATCCAGAATGTTATCTTCAGGTGTCAGCTTCAGGATATCGGCAAACAGGTCCACTTCCCCCTTGGTGATTTTGTCGTCCGCTACCACATCCGCATCTGTCTTGATATAGACGGCATTGAAGATGCGCCGCCACCAATCCGGCTGGACATATTCTTCCAGGTTGGGGACCGAGCCAAGGGATTTTGGGATTTCCGGGCCGTTTTTCCCATTTTTCCTATTTTTCCCATTTTTCCCATGCTCGGCTCTCGGAGGCTTTTCTTTTTCTTCCTTCATTTTGGGCGTTTCCTCGTTCATTGGAAAATGATGAGTTCAGGGATTATCCTAAAAAAATGTAACTCATTACATCAAATTTACAAGCAATTATTTCATGGTCCATGCTCCCAAAAAAATATGTTTTTTTAAGGAGAATATAAATAATGAGTTCCTTCAAAAAGTCAATTGGAAAATAAAGCTCTCTTGATAAAATTTTCCTCAAGAGAGGTATTCAGTAATACAATATGTTGTGTTCGAGATAATAGCAAGGACTATATATTGTTTAGACGAGCTTTTCAGCAGACTCTGGATAAGCTCGACCCGCTATTATCTTGCACCGTGGTAAGCAGGGTCTGAAAAAGCCCGGCTGAATCAGGCGGGTTGACAGGTGCCGGCCGGCAGATCAAGAGGCCTGAGCGCACCGGGGCTGGAAAAAGGGCTTCCTTATTTTTCAGTAATCTCAACCGCGTGTTTCTTTTAACTTCCCGGCAAACTCCTTTCCCAGGCGCCTCTCAAAATCAAGGTAGACCTGGGGATCGTCCAGGCGGGAGAGTGCCTGGTCCAAACGCCGCCGCTGGTGGGCGAAAGCGGCCTCAGAGACTTTCTCGGGGTCCACTGTGTCATAAAGGAGTTCCTTAAGCTCTTTCTCCACTATCCGGCAAGAAGCGCTTCCGGCCAGGTTCTCTAATTCCCCGGGATCCATCGCCAGGTTAAACAACAAGGGCGGAAAGCCCACGAAATAGACATACTTCCAAGGCCCCTTGCGCACCCAGAAAATACCGGTCACGGCCCCCTCGTTGTTCAGCTCGGAATAGGCCCAGCGCTTATCCCCTTTTTCTCTGCCCTTGACCAGGGGAATCAGAGATTTCCCCCGCAGTCCAGGGAACGGCCCCGCTCCGGAGAGCTCCAGAATGGTAGCTGCCAGGTCCACATGGGAGACCGGAGCGCCGATAGTTTCAGACTCGAAGCCCGGCCCGGAGATAATGAGCGGGACCCGGGCCGCCTGGTCATAGGGAGTGTTCTTGAACCACATCCCGTGCTCGCCCAGCATTTCGCCGTGGTCTGCAGTGAACACTAGGATTGTCTCCCCGGCCTTGCCGCTTTTCTCGAGCGCCTGCAGAACTTCGCCCACCCACTCGTCCAGCATGGTGATCATCCCGTAATATGCGGCCCGTGCGCGACGGATATTGCCTTCCGGGAACGGCGCTTCATTGAACTTGTTGTAGTGGTTGGTGGCGGCAAGCACGGGATGCAGCTCCGGCGGCCAGCCGCGCGGTAAGTCCGGCAGGGATATATTGTCCAGAGGGTACATGCGATAGTACCTTTCCGGGATGACCCACCTTGGGTGCGGGCAATTGAGTCCCAGATACTGCACCCAGGGGGAATCCAGGGCAGGAGCCTCCTCTTTGAGGAAGCGCAGCGTTTCGCTGACAAACCGGTAGTCCCTGTTGGGTGTCTCATCTAGAAAAGCGTCGATCTGGGCCCTCGAGTCCACCCGCGGGACAATGGGATTGCGGAAATAAGCCGTAATGTCAGGGCTGGTGTCATGCCCGTGGACCGTATCGATTTCCTGCATGCCGTAGTCATGGTGGTAAAGGAAATCGAGCTTACCGGCAGCCCGGCAGAGGTAGCCGGAATCGTTGAGCCTGTTGGTCCAGGCAGGCACGCGGCCATCAAACGGCGCGGCATTATCGTATGCCTCCACCTCGTGCGGGTAAAGGCCTGTAAACATCGCAGCCCGGGCGGGGACACAGACCGGGCTGTTCGAATAACAGGCCGTGAAAACCGTACCGCGTGATGCCAGTCGGTCGAGGTTGGGAGTGTAAACCAATGGATGGCCTGCAAAGCCGGCGCATCCGGCATTGAACTGATCCACGCAGATAAAGAGAATGTTCGGATGCTCCGGAATGCGGGCATGACCTCTGACGCATGCTGCCGTTTTGAGCAAAGCCGGCAGCCCGACAGCCGCCCCGCCGAGTTTGAGAAAATCTCTTCTGTCCATAGTTTTACTCCGTGCGTTGGGACCATTTACCGGTTAAAGTTTTTATGCTTTATCGCTGCAGGTCTTCCAAAACCATATCTCAGGTGGGAATCCAGATCGTCTTCGCTGAGATAACCTCGGCATCACTCCTGAGATGAAGCGGGGATAGGGATTTGGTGAAAAAAACAAAACCCTTATAACCTGTTAAATACTGGTAAGAGGTCTTTATGAATCCACCTTTGGCTGTTACCACAAGCGGATTGTCTACCTTAGTCAGTACAGTTTCGAACTCTTTCGGCTCTAACTGGACTATTGCGCCAGAGGCCTTGACAGCCTGGGCAATCACAGCTTGATAAACTCCGCCTGCTCCCGTAACGGCTCCATTAGTCATCATGAAATCCCTTGTTTTAGAGGATTGATAAACTGAGCTTTGGGATTATCTCCAATTAATAGCAATCCATGTAATCCAACTCTTCATTTGTAACCCTATTATATATGGAAATCAAGTCTAAGGTTAAAGCCTGATCCGTACCCGAACAGCTAATTATCCCATTCCCTTCAGTTTTAACCGGCTGGTGAAGTGGAAATTTGAATGCAGCAGCCAGCCCCGTGTTAACCGAAATCTGGCCGAATCCCGAAAATCAGCGCCAATGACTGTACCAGCCCGCTTCCCAAAAGGCACCCAGCCATTTTGCCCAATGCCGCAGTAACCGGCTCCCGTGACTTTTCAATTCCCTTTTTCCCGAAGCCACTTTGCCATGCCGCCCTTAAAAAACCGACACAGGATACTTTTCTTTGTATTATATATCTTTAGTCCGGTCTCCGGCTGAAGTTCCGAATAAAGCGAAGAATAAAGGCCTAACCCAGGTGAAGCCTTTCTCTTAAAGGAAAAAAAGAATTATGATCGATAAGTCAGAAAGAGCGGAATTTAAGGCCATCATGAGCGGTTTGGAAAAATACAAGAGTAATTCGTGCCTGGAGGATCAGCCTTTTTTCATCAATTTCTTGTAGACAGCATCGAATTCATTGGCCTGCAGCAGGATCAACTGAGCCTGGGAGATGTCCGCGACATTGTAAACAATGGCCTTGTTCTGCACCACATCGCTGAATTTCACGAGCTTTATGGCTCCGGAACCGGCCAGCTTTTGTAGTTGAAGGATCGCATCTTTGACGCCGTATTTCAAGATCCTCACGCTGTCCTTGACATAGCGGTCGAAATCATAGTGGCTGCGTCCCCTGTCATCCCTGGGCAGGGAGCCGGACTGGTTTTTCAGGAAGTAAAGGATCTCCTGGGCCTTCTCATCAAGCACGCTGTACTTGCAGCTGGGCATAGGGAAGCCGGGGAGATGGCTCAGGCGCTCGGCTAGGAAATCGACAAAAGCCCCGAACAGCTCGGTCTCGGGTACCAGCAGGAGGCTGTCATCAGGGTTTCCCGCGGTTTCGAGCCTGATCAGCTCGGTTTGAGCGAGGTTGTCAAGCGCTTCCTCGATTTTTTTCTGGGAGAAAGCCAGTACCCGGCAGATCTCCAGCAGCAGCTCACGGTATGGGTAAGCAAAACCCTGTTCACGCGGGATGCCTTTCAGGCTGCCCAGGGTGCAGATAAGCGCGCAGACACTGTAAATCAGCCGCTCCCGCAGACTCAGGGTGCTGACCATCTGGTTGGTGTTCCTCAGCCTTTCGCTCAAGCTCGTGAAAAGCGGGCGGACTTCTTTGGGGATCAGGTTCAGAATAGCCTGGAAGCGCGGGCGGTCAATCACACTGAGGCGTGTGGGCTCGACCGCAGTGACAGAGGCAGATCGCGGCTGGCCGTCGATCAGCGACATCTCGCCGAATATGCTGCCCGGGCCGAGACGGTCCAGTACTATCCGCTGGCCCTCGATGACCTTGGAAACCTCCACTTTGCCGGAGAGGATAATATAGGCGCTGTCACCCGGTGAGTTTTCGCGGAGGATTAGCTGGCCGGGTTCGAAATTCTGGACATTTCCTTGCTTGACCATGATCTCTGAATGTGGCTGCGGTAATAAAAGAGTTGGAAATACGTTTCTAAAATATAAATATGCTATTTCGGCTATAAGATCAATAAAAAATAATTTATTTGACAAATTGCCTGTTTTTATACAGCTCCTCCGGTGATTGTCCTGAGCGGCAGGGAAAGGAAACTATCTGTTCTAATCTTGATTTCTTGAACTTCCGCCTATTACCTGCTATTTTTAAGAATCCGCGCAAACGGTTGTTCTTTTTCTGAACAACCGCCATTTACTCCTTAAAATGTTTGCAGCCCACTTTAAATTTCAAATCCCGTGAATGCTGGATCCCTTTTCCCGAGGTAAAAATGAAGATCAAAAATTTGTTTTCTCTGACTCTGCCGGTAATTCTCGGCCTGACACTCTGCTTTCCCGGCGCCCCGGCAGGAAAAATCGAAATACCGACGGATTTGCTTAAAAAACCATGGGAAGCTGCCTGGATCTGCCTTCCGGACCGGGACAGAACCTCTTACGGAGTTTTCCTGTTCCGGAAAACATTCGAGCTGAAAGAGAAACCCTCCCGGTTTATCATCCATGTCTCCGCGGACAACCGCTACAAGCTATATGTCAATGGGGTCGAGGTCTGCGATGGACCCGCCAGGGGGGATCTCTGGCACTGGAGGTTTGAAACTGTCGATATCGCCGGGCACCTGAACCCGGGCAAAAACCTTCTTGCCGCAGTTGTCTGGAATTTCGGCGAGTACCTGCCCTGGGCGCAGATGACATATTCCACGGCCTTTGTGGTCCAGGGCAACGGGCCCGGGGAAGCTGTCGTAAATACCGGTGAAAGCTGGAAAGCCGCGGAAAATAAAGCCTACTCTCCGATCCCCATAGACCGGTCCAAGATCCGAGCCTTCACAGTGGTCGGCCCGGGAGACCGCGTGGATGGCGGGCTTTTTCCCTGGGGCTGGGAAAAACCGGAACTCGATGACAGCGGCTGGCAGGACGCAGTCAAGGTTTCACGGGCCACACCGCGGGAAATCAGGGATGCAGACTCACACTGGCATCTCGTGCCCCGGATGATCCCCCCGATGGAAAAGAAAGCCCTACCTGCCCCCATGGTTCGAAGGGCTTTCAGGATTGCGGTCAAGAAAAATGATTTCCAGCAGGGAGCGAAACTGCTTATCCCCGCCGGGAAAAAAGTTACTCTTATGTTTGACCAGGACCATTTGACATCCGCTTATCCAGAACTCACGGTGAGCGGAGGGAAAGGTGCCCGGATCACCCTGACCTATGCAGAGGCCCTGTTCGACAAGGAGGGCAACAAAGGTCACCGCGCTCAGATCGAGGGCAGAGAGATTATCGGCAATATGGATGAGTTTTTCCCTGACGGGGGCCCGGGAAGAAAATTCACCACACTCTGGTTCAGGACTTTCCGCTACCTGCAAATGGATATCCAAACCACGCAAGAGCCACTGACAATCGAAAGCTTGAGCCTTACATTCGTGGGCTATCCTTTCCAGGAAAAGGCCTCTTTCACCAGTGATGATCCCTTGCTCGCCCGAATCTGGGAGGTCTCCTGGCGCACTGCCCGCCTATGCGCCGGGGAAACCTATTTCGACTGCCCGTATTACGAACAGCTCAATTATGCAGGGGACACCAGGATCCAGGCCCTGATCTCGCTCTATGTCTCCGGGGACGACCGGCTGATGCGCAAGGCCATCTCTCTTTTCGATGACTCCCGGATCTCCGACGGCCTGACATACAGCCGCTACCCCTCCTATGTGCCGCAGATTATTCCCCCTTATTCCCTGTTCTGGATCGCCATGGTGTATGATTACTGGATGCACCGCGACGATCCGGAATTCGTGCGCGCCATGCTCCCGGGGATGCGCGACGTGCTCGAATGGTTCGAAAGGCACCTCACTGAAAAAGATCTCCTCGGCCGCCTGCCCTGGTGGAACTTCGTGGACTGGGCGCCGGAATACGAGGATGGGGTCTGCCCAGGCGCAGAGGATGGCGAGACCTCGGTGATCAGCCTGCAGTATGTCTATGTCTTAAACTACGCAGCAGAGCTTTGCGCCGGGTTCGGCAAGACCCAGGAGGCCGAGCATTATCGCGAGCTGGCCTCGAGGATCAAAGCGGCGGTTTTGAAACACTGCTGGTCCGCGGACAGGGGACTGGTAGCCGAGACCCCGGAAAAGAAACAATTCAGCCAGCACGCAAATGTGATGGCGATCCTGGTTGACCTGGTATCGCCTGGTGAGCAGTCAGACCTCTGTGAAAAGATCATCTCCGGGAAAGACCTTATCCAGTGCACCTTCTATTACCGCTTTTATCTCAACCGGGCGCTCAGGAAAGTGGGCCGGGGAGATGAGTACCTCGACATGCTGAGCCCTTGGTACAAAATGCTCGAGATGGGACTCACCACATTTGCCGAGAACCCGGAGCCCACGCGCTCGGACTGCCACGCCTGGAGCGCGAGCCCGATTTACGAACTGCTGGCCACAGTGGCCGGCATCGAACCCTCTGCGCCTGGATTCAAGAGAGTCCAGATCGAGCCGCACCTGGGGAGGCTGAACAAGATAGACGCTGCCATGCCCCACCCGACCGGCACAATCGCCTGCTCGCTCGAGCGCCAGGGTGAAGAGGGTGTCTCGGGAAGTATCACCTTGCCGGAGGATCTGTCCGGGGTCTTTATCTGGGGAAAGAAAAAAATCTCTTTAAAGCCCGGGAAGCAGGAGATCAAGGTGAAGTAAAGGGCGGCACGCTATTCAATCAAAATACGCAGGGGGCGCAGACCGCGGTCTGTGCCCCCTGCGCTGTTTTTACTGGACATGTTCTATACAGGAAATTCTCAAGCCCTCCACGGGCGCTCTCTTTCAATGCCGCCGGACAGCACATCCAGCGCCAGATTCGTATCCTCGACAACCTGAAAATCGTACATCCCGACACAGATAAAATCCGCGCCGTTCTTGAAAGCGAACGGAAATCCCACCTTGGGCTCTATGGCGCCGGCAGCCAGGATCTTGAAAGCGATCCAGGGCTCTTCAAGATTGTTCATGAATGCGATAGTATCTTCCGGGTCCGTGCACCAGATATTATCTTGCTCTTCTGTCGGCGTAGCGGACCAGTAATCCGTGCGGTGCAGGGTCTTGACCCAGAAATCGGGCTTGATTCCCATATCCACACAAGCCTTGACAGTCTCCAGCAGGTGAGCGCCCACACCCGCGGGCACTCCCTGGCTCCTGATATATTCCACCGCCTCGCCGATCTGATCGACTTTGCCCGCTTCGAAAAGCCTGTCGGATATCCCGCCCTGGACATAACAGGCATGAGCGCCACCGTCGATAGACATCTTGATTCCTTTTATCACATCATTCTCAAATGCACAATCGGAAATGAACTGAATCTTCCCTTTCTCCTGCCGCCAGTATTTTGTGATTACCCTGCACAATGCAGGAGTGGTCAGGATGGTGTTTATCCCGCACTGCTCGGCCAGGCGGAAGGTCTCGAACACTTTCTGGTCGTGGTGGTAGGCTTTGACCAGTGTCGAGACATAAATCAGATCCCTGGCGTGGGCCCAGCCGCCGATCAGGTTTCCGCCCATAATCATTCTGCTGAGCTTTAAATTGCCGATATACCCGTAAGGCAGTTGTCCTTTGAGCTCTTTCAAGCTCGCGAACCGGAAAGTCTTGATAGTCGCGCTGGTAATTGCTTCCGTATCGCCGCCTGCTGCAGCCAGCAAATGTTTTTCCTCCCAGCTCTCCCAGCCCCGCCTTTTCAAAACAGCCAGAGCAAAAGCGCCGAAAACCGGCAGGGGGAGCAGGCTTTTCAGGATTTCCCTGCGGTCCATCATCACACCAGGCTCGGGTTCCTCCTTGATACTTCCTTCCACGGTTTCTGCGGCCTTGCGCTCAACCTTCAGGCCTCTATTCCTGATCTGCACTATCAGTTTATCCAGTCCAAAGAAATAGCCGGTCGGGAAAAGGGCCAGCACGCCCAGGGCCAGCAACTCGACCAGGTTTTTATCCACTATCAGATAATTCCCCTCGGTCATTCCATGGCTCATGCCAATAAACGGGGGATTGGCAACATAATAAAGCAGCAGGAGGATTATCCCGGAAATGCTGGCGACACGGGTGAAAGCGCCGAAAAAAAGCCCCAGGCCGATAAAAATCAAGCCCCAGATATTCAGGAGATCGACAATGTTTAAAACAGCAGGATTCATCACAATCCAGTGAAAGAACCCGGAAAAAATCCATTTCGACTCCGCAAGATAACCTGCGGATGACCAGTTCGGATCGTAAAGCTTTACCAGCCCCTCATAAAGAAAATGCCAGCCGATCGCCAGACGCAGCAAAACCAGCACAGAGGACTGAACAGCCGATAACTTTTTAATACTTTCGGTAAGGGCAATATTTTTCTGCGGCATGATTTTAACTCCTTTCAAAGGACTGTGACCGGATCAAAAACACTGTTTATTAATTATAGCTTCTATTCGTTTTTGTGCAAGGGTTTCCGCCAGCTTGTCTTTAAACCGGGATCCCATTCAGGTCTCACTTTAATAGATTAATCCTTTTTCTCCGCCTGATCAAGCTTTCTGTTGTTCAAAACTCCGAAAAGGCCGAATTTTATGAAAGGAGCTAAAAATAACAAACTGTGAATGACTGGACACGTCACTATCATTGTGGCAGACTTCGGGGATCATTATTTTGAAACCCTGGAGGGCAATACAGACCACTGGGGCGATCTCGAGGGGATCGAGGTCTGTCTGACCATGCTGGTTGTCGATTAAATATTTTTTCTGATTTTATCCCAAGGAAAGAAAATGAAAAGAATCGTCTTTATCCTGGCTGTTCCGCTTTTGGTTCTCACAGCCTGCGGGCAATCCCGGTCAGGCAGCGGTCCGGGTACTATAAGCCTAACAGCTCAGCAGGCTGCTCTCGGTCGGCCGGAATATTTTCCCCGGCGTATCTGGGCCGCCTGCGATTTCGAGCTGCTGAGGAAAGATGTGGTCTGGACCGGGGAGCTCGAGCATGACAATATCCCAGCCTATCCCGGCAACAGCACTGCCTTAAGGGCCAGGCCTGCCGGTCCCGGAGGGCTGCGTTTTCTCAGTGTCAAACCGGTTTCCTATCCGCGCATGGGAGGGAAAAACCAGGTTTATTTCCGCTATTTTATCAGGGGCGCAAGCTCGCTCACACTGGAGATTTTCAACCTCGACAGGAACGATTCCCACCGGGTCAGAGTATCCGGCCTTAGACAAGGCGCCTGGTCTGAGACCACGCTCGATTTCAGCGCGGCTCAGGCAAGCGGACCTGTCCGTGGGTTAATAGTCCAGGGGGAGCGGATGAACGACCTGATTTTTAATGTTGAGCCCGCACGTGAAGGCATTGACTGTGAGCTCGTAGTGGATGACGTGGTCTGTTTCTCCGATGACCCGGAGCCACAAAAGGTGAACGAGCCTTTCCCCAGGCGCGTAATCTGTGTCTGGGATTTCGATGTGCTGGATTACTACCATCCCTGGACCCACGACCATTACCAGGTGCTGCGCCAGGGGGAGCCCCTGGAGAACGACTGGGGTGTGTGCCGGGCCGTGGCGAATCCTGAAAATCCAGACAAGCGGATCAGGCTCGTGATCGATCCCCCGCAGGCGGTCGGAGAAAGCACTAAACTGCGCTTCCGTTACTTTCTCGTAAGCTCCGCTGGTCTCCAGGTTCAGATATTCGACCTCACGGATCTGGACAACCGGCATATTGTCCTGCCTGAAACCGGACAAGGAGCATGGCACTGGTCGATACTCGATTTCACCAGGGATGGAATAAAGAACAACGGACTCCAGACCCCGTTCGAAGCCGGGAACCTGGTGGATGATATCTTTTTCCTGCCCAGGCAGGCTCCCGGAAAAGAAGCCGAGCTGCTGATAGATGAGGTGGTGCTATATGATGCCTACAGCGACTGAAAATCCACTTTTACCGGCGGCTTGCGGTCAATAGCTTTCACAATCAAACCTGGAATTACGCTTTGACAGCCTGCCGGCATGAATGAGTGTTTTATTGATCATTTTTTCTATATTCTTTAACCGGAAACTCGGAGAGATAAAATGAGAACCAGGCTTTTTCTCTTCCAATCTCTGGCAATATTCAGCTTTCTTATAGCCTGCGGTCCCGGCACAGAAAAAGGGGCCGAAGAAAAATCTCAGGCCAAATTAGAACTGCCGCTCGAGCTCAAGCTTGTAAGATCAGAAGCCTGGAGCGAAAGGGACAGCGGGTTTATCCTGACCAAGGGAGCGGAGGGATTGCTCGAAGCACCCGCCTGGTGGACCGGGAACCGCCCGCCAGCCGGAGAGATGGTAGTGCTCGAGGTCGCCTACCGGGATGATCTCACCCAGCCTGTGCGGGCTGAGGTATACAGCGGAATGGGTTCCAGCAGCTCCTACAGCGAGCTCCACCGTTTCGGCGGCCTGGACGACAGCGCCTGGAAAACCGCGCGCATCCCATGCCCCTGGGACCTGACCCTGCTCCATTTCCCCTCCTCCACTGTCCGATTCCGGCTGATCTCGGACAGCGGCGATCTGGAGCTGAAATCTTTCCGGCTTGTGGAACCCGAGGCGGATGACGAACAGAGATACAACACCCAGACCAGAGAATGGGTCCGACAGTTACAGAGTGCCCGGGTCCGGGTTGAGCCGGAATATTACAAGCTGGCCCAGACCCCGGTGCTTGACAATCAGTGGGCTGATTCACCGCTTGTTCCCTACCAGCGAAACTGGACAGACCTGGTGCTGACAATCAGCGCTCCGCAGGCCGGGGAAACCGGATTCCCGGTTTCCGTGCGCATGGCGCGAAACGAGTACGAGCCTGTACAGATCGGCATCTACGCTAACGGCACAGACCTCTCAGAGGTCGAGGTCACGGTCGATCCGATAACCGGCCCGAATGGAGCCGCAGTAGCAGCCTCCCGCGTGCGGGTCGCGGAATATTCCCTGATCGACTCCCGCATCTCGGCTCTCAAAGTGGAGCCTTTCCCCCAGCGCCTCTGGCCCGCCCATTCTTTCGCTGTGCCCGCGGGCCGGAGCCACCTGGTCTGGATCGAGCTGCACACTGCCGAAAAAACGGCCATTCCCGGAAAGTATTCCACCTCGATCAGGATCCGGGCCAAGGATCTAGAAGAAATAACTGTCCCTTTGAGCCTCGAGATCCTCCCATATCGCCTGCTCACCATGGATGAGGCGAACCTTAAGCTTGGCGGGTGTATCCTGGGTTTCGTGCCCGAACACGATCTCGCTTTCCAGCGCGAGTACAACCACAACATGGCCGACCCCCATATTCTCCCGGAGCTGTTCAAGGAAGGCGACTCTTTCGGCATGGATTTCCGGATAATGGACGAGTGCATGGCAGCAGCCCTGCGCCAGGGTTTTAAAACCATCTACCTCTTCCTCGGCGGCAACCCAAACGGTTTCCCGCAAACAATGACTCTCGAGCGCAACCTGGCAAAAGTTGTTTTCGGCCTGGACGACAAAGGCTGGCGCGCCATGGTCATGGAAAAACCGGACTCGGTCCATCCCAGGCTGGCTCCCTATTTAGTGGAATGGACCCGGCGGCTCGGGGAGCACGCCAAGGCCCAGAGCTGGCCCAGCCTGATACTGTCACCGTTCGATGAACCCAACAAGTGGGCCGGAACCAGCACGGAGCTCGGTTCGCTAGCCTTTATCAAAAGCCATTTCATCCACACAGTACAACTGCTGCGCGAAGGCTGGCCGGATGTGCTTATCGGTACAGATATGTACACTTACACAGACGCTATAGTCTTTCTGCCCTACCTGGATATATACAACACCAACTCCACTCACCTGAACCTGAATCTGCCGAACGAGGTGCGCACAGCAGGCAAGACTTTCTGGGAGTACACCACAGTTGACGTGACACCGGCGTTTTCCCGCTACACCCTGGGTTTCTATTTCGGGGCCCACGGCAGCACAGGAGCCCTCCTCTGGGCCTACAACTGGGGTAAGCGCTTCGACACCCTGGACGATCCCAACTGGCTGTATGCCTGGTATACGCCTTTCGAAGTAATCCCGACTGTCTGCATGGAAGGCGTGCGCGAGGGCATGGATGAGCGCCGGCTGCTCGAGACTCTGAAAAGGAAAGCAGCGGAGAAAAACGTGGATCTCTCAGGTTTCCTGGGCGACCTGTTCCAGGAAACAGAGGCCTTGCGGGAAGACCTGCGCTTTTTCGTGATCTCGACCTGGCCTCACGCCAGAAGCGGTAAAACATTCACTATCGAGGATTTGCGGAAATACGAGAAGCGCGCCGGAGTAATGAACACCTGGCACGACAGGCTGGTGGATAAGCTGCTCTCCCTGCAGTGATATTAACCTGGATTAATCACAAATTAATAGAAAGAATAGGCTTTCGGTCTTTCAAGCATTTGCTCGAGACCGTACAAGACAGGAGCCAGAAGTTTAATAACCTCTGGTGATCATTTCTAAAAGAATATTCTGAATTCTACTATGAAAATACATATCCAATTGGTCGAATATCTTGGTTTAAATAATGACCAATGAACGGACACAGCATGCTGTGTCCCTACAGATCTATATATTTTCGTTTCTTTCCGGGCGACGCGAAGCGCCATGCCCAAGTAGGACATAATCTTTACATCAAAAAATATCCTGGACTACTAATTTTTCACGGAATCCCCTGGTCCGGATGACAAGATAGATAATCCCTGCTGTCATCCATAAACCGCCGATTATGAATGTCTGCCGTGGCAGGCTCTGCCAGATCGCAAAACAGGCTACCAGGCCTACAGCCGGTGGCAGGCAATCTTTCAGGAAAGTCTTAATGGTTTTTTGTTCCGCTTTAAAAAAGTACTCACGCATGGATGCAGCATTTACCAGCATAAATGCCAGAAAAGCGCCGAAATTGATCAGGTGGGCGCATTTATCATAGGTGAGTAAAACAGCTCCGGTGATAGTTATTGCTCCAAGGAAAATAATGTTATACGAGGGAACGGCGTGTTTCCGGCTCAAATGGCCGAAAATTGAATCGGGAAGTATTTTATCCCGTCCCATTCCATAAAGGATGCGTGAAGCTCCGGTCATTCCTGTTACACCCGAACCGATATGAGCCACCAGAAGAGTAAACGCCAGGGTAATTTCCAGCACGCCTCCGCCGACCAGACTGGCTATTCCAATCATGGCTTTTTCAATAGCATTTTCTGCGCCGAATTTGGCGGCCATGTTCTGCAGGAATGCCGGCCATTCTGCCCATGATACCGCAGCCTGAGCCAGAAAGACCTGCGAACCGCTCCAGATTCCGGTAATCAAACAGGTAAGTACTGTAGCTATAAGAACGTTCCGCCTCGGGTTCTCCACTTCTTCGGAAAGCGTAGTCAACCCGTCAAACCCGATGTATGTCAATGCGGCAAGGGCGGTTCCTCTGCCAAGCACGGACAGGGAAAATGACGACTGATGATAAAAAGGCTCAATAGTAAATACTCCGCCGATTCCTTTTTTCAGCATGATAAATCTTATCGCGGCTGCCATAAACCAGAACACCACCACGCTCATGACAATCATTAAAGCCCAGTTTACCCTGCTCGTTACCTTTATCCCCCTTAGATTCAGGAAGGTAAACCCGCCAGCAAAAATAATAAACCAGAACCTTGTGGGAATAAGATGTAGCATGTGGTGTGCAGTAATACTGCAGTAAATCGTGCAGATGATCGGAACAATCATATAATCCAAAAACATGGTGAACCCGGCAATAAAACCAAGGTGCGGGTTGAGACCCCTGCCTACATATGTATATGCCGAACCGGCGGCAGGATAGTGGTTTGCCATCCTTCCGTAGCTGATCGCAGTAAATATTATGGCAATCATCGCCACCAGAATAGCGGTGACTGCGTGACCCTCTGAATCCCTGTTTGCCAGTCCGAACAGGGCCATTGGAGCAACCGGCTGAATCAGGATTATGCCGTAAATAACCAGATCGCTGAGCGAAAGAACCCGGCGAAGTTTTACACTTGAGTTTGATGAATTCCGGGACATATAAATTCTCTTCTCTTTAAACGACACTGTTGTCGGGTAAAAGCAGTTGAACGGGATAGCTGCTGTCTGATGTCACGATCCACAGGCGACCGGCACGAGCGTACATCTTAAAGTGAGATTCATGAAAATTTCAGTTCACCTCCTCCAACCATTCGCTGCCGTTCAGTCTACCCTTTACGGCATGAAAAACGATTTTCGCAGACATCTTCGATAATTACTCACTCCAATAGTAGTCCGGCATGGGTGTACACTCCAGGTTTGCCCACGAGTCATTGCAAAACAAACCGGCCATTTTAAAGCCATTGGAGTTGAAAGCATGCAGAGGTTACACTCAGTCATATTTCAGTAATTTCCACATCCCGTCCAGGCGCAGGAGCGCCTCCAGATAGTAAAAATCCCCCTAGATATTGGCCTGGTTCACGCTGGCGTTTTTCTCATAGAAACAGGTGCCGCCGGTGAGTACTCCGTCATTGCGGCCAGGCAGGCAGCCGCATTAATTTTCAGGGCACTCTTTACTCCCTGCCCGGCTGAAGGTGCGGGTATACTCAAAATTGCAGCCTTACCCGGCAATGAAGGTGTATGTTTCGTATCAATCAACCCACCGGATGCGCACGCTCTTGAGATCCATAACGGAGTTTCCGGGCTTGGTGAGCGCTTTAACATAAAGGCGGGTCCGTCCCTTTTGCAGCTTCATTGTGCCAAGGGTCAGCGGCGCCCAGACCTTTTCGTAAACCTCATTTCGCGGCACGCGGTCCGGGCTTGGGATAGGCTCGGGGTCGTGAGCTTTTTCGATTATACCCTCGAGGTGTTCACCAGCCACCTCGACCCGCAGCTTCGCGCCGATATCCTCTTTCGGGCAGGTATAGAAGAGCGTGATCTCGTAGGTGCCGGAACGTACCACGTCGATATCCCAGTACAGGCGCGATTCAGTGCTTGTCCAACCCGTGACCCAGTCGTTCGCATAGCCTGCGAGGCCCTTGTATTTCAGGTCGCCCTCGAAGTAACACTCCGGTGCGGGCAGTTCGACTGCTTTCATCTCCTCATAGCCCACCGGGATCGGCAGGCGGTCGTTTCCGAGACGGGTCACATCTTTGTACCACACCTCATAAGCCGATCTGAGCCCACCGGCCACCTCCGGGTATTCCCGGGCGATGTTTTTCTCTTCGCCCGGATCAACCTCCATGTCGTAGAGCTCCGGATCGCTGCCCTCCTTGAGAACCAGCCGGTAGCGCTGCGTGCGGACAGCGCCGTTATTGCGGAAGTTCGTGAATATCATGCGGTCAGCCCAGCCGCTGGTTTGGCCGCGGAGCAAGGGTGCCAGGCTGACACCGTCGAGGGGAAGCGTATCCGGCTTCTCGATGCCGAGCAGTTCTACGATGGTAGGCAGCAGGTCGATATGGGCGCTGATCTGCCCGATCACAGTACCCGGCTGAATGTGTCCCGGCCAGCGCATGAAACACGGCACGCGGGTGCCGCCTTCATGAACGCTACCCTTGAAGCCTTTCATGCCCCCGTTGAAACGCTCACTGTTTGCGCCATTGTCCGTTAGAAACAGCACAATCGTGTCATCAGCAAGGTTCAGTTCATCGAGCTTCCCGAGCAGGCGGCCGAGGTTGTCATCGAGGTTTTCGCACATCCCGTAGATCGAGGCAAGCTCGTCATCAACTCCTCGTGCCTTATACTTGTCGAAGTACCTGTCGGGCACCTGGAGCGGCGAGTGCGGGGTGTTGTAGGGCAGGTAACAGAAAAAAGGACGGCTGCTGTTTTTTTCGATAAAGCCGAGCGCCGCCCCGGTCAGCACCTTGTTAATATAGCCGGTTGTCTTGACTCGGCGGCCGTTATGTTCCAGGCTGGTGTCGAAATAATTGTTCCAATGCCCTGCGCAGAAGCCCAGGAACTCATCGAACCCCTGTCCGGTGGGGTGATAAGGGTAGTGGGCGCCATTGTGCCATTTCCCGAAACAGCCGCACATATAGCCTGCGCCCTTGAGTATTTCGGCAATAGTCACTTCCTCAGCACGCATGGTTTCAAGACCGCGCGTTACGCCGGAGGTGCCTGTGCGCAATGAGTACCTTCCGGTCAGCAGGCTGGCGCGTGTTGGCGCGCAGACAGGGCTGACATAGAAGCGGTCGAACCGCGCGCCGGAGGCTGCCAACCGGTCCATCACCGGGGTATCGAGCAAGACGTTGCCGTGTGAATGAATATCACCCCAGCCCTGATCGTCCGTGATCACCAGAATAACATTGGGCTTTCTTCGTTCTACTTCACCGGTCCTCGACTCCCGGGGCAGGGCAAGCGCCACCCCGCCGCCAAAGCCAAGGACTTTCATAAAATCGCGCCGTCCAATAATGTGCTTATCCATTTTCCTTCCCCTTATCTAGGCCAGAACTTTGACTTTTTAAGCTGTCTTCGGCACTTGAAAAGCGGGAGAACCTTTACAGTCAAGGATTTGCGGGAGTCGATTCCCAAAAGGCATGCAAAACTTGAATACAATATACTTTGAACACAGGTTGCATTCCAATACCTGATATAGTTTACTAGATAATCATTAATTTACTTTCCCATCCAGGCGCAGGAGCGCCTCCAGATAGTAAAAATCCCCCCAGATATTGGCCTGGTTCACGCTGGCGTTTTTCTCATAGAAATAGGTGCCGCCGGTGAGTACTCCGTCATTGCGGCCAGGCAGGTTTTTTGTCAGGTAGCTCCTGGTGAGCGAGGCCATGATTTTTTCCGCGGCCTCACGGTACCTGCGCCTTTCACCGGTGTCTTTCACTTGTGTCGCGAGCTCGATCAGGCCCGAGGCGGCCATTGAGGCGGCCGAGGTGTCGCGGGCATCATCCGGGATCTTGGGCGCCTGGAAGTCCCAGTAGGGGACAAAGTCCGGCGGCAGGTGATCGATAAACCAGTCGGCCATGCGCTTTGCGGCCATGAGGAACTCCTGCATCCCTGAATTCTTGTAAGCCCGGCTGAAACCGTAGACCCCCCAGGACTGCCCGCGCGACCAGGTGCTCTCGTCGCTGTAGCCCTGCTTTTTCAGGCCGCGCAGCATTTTGCCTGTGTCCTGGTCGAACTCGACTACCTGGTAGCTCGAGCCGTCATCGCGCACATGGCTTTCCGCGGTCTTGCGGGCGTGGCTCACAGCGCAGGCTGCAATAGAGGGATCGCCGGTCTCGCGGCTGGCCCAGAAAAGGTGGTCCAGGTTGATCAGGCAGTCCACGATCACGAACCCGGCCTGCTCCCGCTCGCCCAGCCTTCCCCAGTTCTGGAAATATCCGCCGCGCTCATTGAAGCGCTTCATCATGGTGCGCGCCCCGGCGATCCCGATCTCGTGGTACCGCCTGTCCCCGGTGATCATATAACCCTTGTCAAAAGAGGGCCAGAAAAGGATGCCGATATCGATATTATCCACATCGAACTGGTTACCTTCCAGGAGGTCCGTATACCGGCGCGCCTGGAGGAGCCAGTTGCCGCCGCCTGTGGCCTGGTACATCATCCAGAGCATGCCGGCGAAATAGCCGCCTGTCCAGCCGCCGGAATTGATTTTCCATACTCCGTTCTCGGTAGCTTCCGGGAAGCTGTCACCCACTACGGAAATCGTCCGGAGCAGGCTCTCGCTGCAATAGTCCAGGGCGGTCTTTTTCAACTCGGGCGTCATCCCGGATTGATCGATTGACGCTTTCTTGGCCCAGGCTGCGCCGGCTGAAAACGAGAGAAAGAGAAGTAACAGGGAGAAAATATTCAGTAAAGCGGCCCTGCGCTTGACTCTCAACCTTCTGTAGCAACCTCTATTTTGTCTTTGTTTTGTTTTTACTTTCATACCGTGAGACTCCTTGCTCTAAGGGAAGAACCTTTTGCTCTTAAAAAACGTGTTGATTATTGACCATTCTCATTGTAGCGGCTCCACTCTAGACCCCTGCAAAAGCAAATCCTCCTCTATCCCTCCTTTTCCAAGGGGGACTTAATCACCTAATCCCCAGCCTTTTGCTTTTTAATGCTGTGGCACGGCCCAGTACATCTGGTAGTTGCTGCGGCTGTAAAGCTGCGGTTTATAAAGCGGCACGATTTTCTCCGGGGCCGGGACATTCGTGTCTTGGGTGTAGATCCACATCCGGTCGCGGTCCCAGAGAACCACCTCGTCCCGTCTGTCCCCGCAGATATCTATTGCATCGCAGCAGAGAACCGGGTGCCCGGGGTCCGTGAATCTCACCACCCGCCGCCCGTAACCGTCGATCATCCCGCCGAGCTTTTGGTCGCCTGAGAGGAGCAGCAAGGCTGTGCCGTCGCCCACCCAGTCCACTGCGCAGAGAGTCGAGCCGATATAATGCGGCTGGTACTCGCCGAGCTTGCGGCCATCCGAGGCGTGGACAGTTATCAGGTTATGTTCGCCCCAGTAGGTGTTCTGGGCCACCTCGCAGCCCGGCAGCTCAGGGCGGAAATCGCCGATCGCCATGCGCTGCGCATGGCCCAGGATCTCCTTGTAGCGCACCCGGCCTTTCAGATCCGCAACTATCACCCCCTCATCACCGGCGCAGAAATAAGCGTGCATGCCGGGGAAGCATTTATCCCCTAATTCGCCCATGAAGCCTGCATCCGAATGGTCCTGCATCCCGAGGTCGAAAATCACCTTGCCGTCATGGTCGAACAGAGTGTAGCCCTGGAGCACCTCATCGCGGCCGTCACTGTCGATATCATGCGCATAAGGGTAGTGTCCGGCATTAAGGCAGGCGGTCCAGAGTGGTTTTAGATCCCGCGAGTAGGCCCAGATATTATTGTAGTCATCCTTGATAATGAAGTCGCCCACTGTGCCGGCGCCTGTAAGGTCGCAGAAAAGGAACGCTCCTGCAGGGAGGCGCTCGTACTGATCCTCCGGATAGAAGCTGTCCGGATGCTTGGGGCCATGTTTAGGATTAGGCATGGAATAAAGGGTCTTGCCGGTCATACCGTCCAGGACCTCGAACTTGAAATCGTAGCTCAACGCTACCTCAGCCCTGCCGTCATGGTCGAGATCGCAGATCTGGAACGGCAGATCGGTGGCGAAAAGCTCGGGTATGGTGTCGTTCTCCCCCCACTGCCAGAGGATCCGGCCATCCAGGTTCATGGCGGTGAGCCCGCTGATATAGCGCCTGAGCAGGCCTGAGGCTCCAAAACGGCGCTGGGCGATCACGAACTCCAGGCGTCCGTCACCGTCCAGGTCTCCCCAGCGCACCTGCCTGCCATTGACACAGAGCTTCCTGAGATCGACCTTTTTCCAGAGCCTGGGCCGGGGGTACTTTTGGGAAAGCTCGCGCTCGGTTAGTTCGCAGGCTGCCTTGCGCTGAATATAATCCTGATAGGCCTTTTTGCTCATGATTACCCGGACACGGGCGTAGTCGCAGGGGCTGTTGGCGATCAGGCCCACCTTTCCATTGGGATGGTTATGGTCGCGCCGTGTGATATCGACCTGTTTGCCGTTCACGTAGAATGTGTGGTTGCGGTCCTCTACATTGACTCTCAGGGTATGGGGCTCGCCGATCTTATAGGGCACGGTGCGGATTTTGAGTTTTTCCCAGGCCTGGTGGCTGCGCCGGGTCCAGACCCACTTATGGTTCTCTTCCAGGGAGAGCATGAAAAAGTTGCGCGAGTTCTCGACCCGGTAGATTATTCCGACAGGGTTTTCGTGGGACCTGGGAACCAGTTCCACCTCGAAAGCGTAATCGGTCCAGAGCTCATCACCGGTGACAACCTCTGCGTTCTTGTCTTCGGCCAGGATTTCCTGCTGCTGGTGCAGAAACTTTTTCCCGCCGGACTCGATTATATGCCAGGCCAGACCGGGCGGATCGCCGAAAAACCCCCAGTAGACAGTCTCGACCCAGGGGCCCCAGGCGGGGTTTTTGGGAGTCCAGTGATATTCCTGCACGGCGGTGTATTCCTCAGAGAGAGGCCCCACCGGGTAGCCTGAGAAGTCATCCTCGAAAACCACCACAGAATCCGGGCCTATCGGCTCCCAGGCCCCGGCTTTGGCCTGGTGCGGCGGGAAAATTGAGAGTGCCGAACAAAGCGCCAGGCAGATAAATAATTTGCGCATAGCTTGAGCTCCTTGACAGGTTCAAAGGATAGAAGCCCCAGCCAGGGCTGGGATGATATATTCCTGGATTCTCAGTATGGATACACCCGGTGGTGAACTCTCGGGTTCTTTTCAGCCGCTTCTTACGAAAACTCAGCTTGTTTTAACCATGATTTTGACCACATCCGGCGGTTCCCTGTCACAGAGCCTGAAAGCCTCCGCGGTTTTTGCCAGGGGGTACTCGCCGCTGACCAGAAGGCCGGTCTTGAACCTGCCCTGGGCCATCAGGGCGAGCACGCGGGGGAACTCGCCCCGGCTGACCCGGCTGGCCTGGATGGCGGCCTCTTTCCAGACAAAGTTTTTCCAGCGCACTCCGTAAAGTCCCGGTCCCTGGCCGAGCACGGTGATCCGGCCTGCGTTGCGGATCATCTCCACGGCCTGGGAGATCGGGGCCAGGCCGCCCACTACATTCAGATCCGCTTCGCCCACGCACTCGATAACGCAGTCTGCGCCCTGGCCCCCGGTAAACTCAGCCACGGCCTCCACTGCGTCCATCTCGGAGCTGTTGATTGTGGCGTGCGCCCCCAGGCCTTGCGCGATTCTCAATTTCTCCCAGCTCAGATCCACGGCTGCGACCTTTTCACAAGCGGTGAGCACCAGATTGCTGAGAACCGCGAGGCCCACCCTGCCAGCCCCGAGCACCACCACCTTGTCTCCGGGATTGATGCGGCTCATAGTTGCGGCGTGCATGCCGATCGAAAACAGCTCGGCCAGCGCCGCATCACGGTCCGAGACGTTCTCTGGCACTTTGAAACATTGTTCTTCATCCGCAAGGGCCAACTGGGCAAACCCCCCGTTCAAATCTATTCCCAGAAGCTTGAGATTCCGGCAGGCGTTGTAGGCCCCTGACAGACAGGCCGGACACCTGCGGCAGCTGATTATCGGATCCACACACACCCGGTCGCCGACCTTGAGGCTCCTGACTTCCCTGCCCTTTTCCACCACTACCCCGGCGAACTCATGGCCCTGGATCACCGGAAAACTGACACGCCCGGAGAACTCGCCGCGGTAGACATGAATGTCGCTGCCGCAAATTCCCGTATAGCGCACTGCAATTAGAACCTGCCCGGGCCCGCAATCAGGCTCCGGTGCATCCTTATACACTATTTCTCTTGTATCAACTGTGAGAGCCGCTTTCATATTGCAAATCCCTGCTTGGAATTGAGAATTTATACACCTTTAAGCACTGGAAAGTTTTAAACATAACGAAAAGATGAAAGCGCCGCCTGGTAGAATGGTTTAATTCGGTCAATCCGTATAATTTAACTTCCGGTATTCAAAGCTGCCAGGCATAAAGTTTATGCGCTGCTAATTCTTTCCTTTGCGCCTCTGTCCCTCTGCGCCTTTGTGCCTCTGTTTTAACTATGCCCTTTTAGGAAGGCGAGAAACAGGCTTTTAGTATCGAACTGGCGAGCAGCTAAAGACGAAAATACTTCTGCCGTTCTGCAGGCGCAAGGGGAGAACAGGGGATAACCTTATAGTTTGACCGTATACATAAAACTATCGACCTTTAGTCTCTGACATGTCACATTTTTTGTGTTCATTTATTAGCGAAAAATCTAAAAAAGGGGATAAATCGTTCTTTTGGCTTGCAAATTGGCCGAATTCGGTGTAAAATATTCCCGAATAAGTCTCCGGTTCTTGGCGGGAGAAAACCCTATTCAAAATCAGCTTTTCCAGGGGTTATTCTATGGACCAGGCAAAGGCGGAACAGGCTGTCAACGAACTTCAGTATATAACCCGTGTCGTTAATTCTGGAGAAGTTGGGGATTTCAAGCCATCAGCCACTTTGCTGGAGAGGAAAATCAAGCCCTCGGACAGGCCTTTTATCAAGAAAGACGCATCAGGGCACGCTCTTTACTTCATTGTCGAGGGCCGGGTGGGAGTCGATATCGGGCAGCTCGACCGGATTATTGTCCCTGCCAAGAAAACTGTCGGGGAAATGAGCATGATCTCCACAGTGCTCAATACATTTGATGATCTCGGGAATGTGGAGAGCCGCACTGCTGATGTTTACGCCGAGGAGGACTTGCGGCTGATCGTTTTCAACTACTCGCTCCTGATTGAAATAATAAGAGATAAAACCCCTGAACTAAGAAAATTCCATCAACCGATCCTGATCAATCTCAACCGCATATTGTTCCGCAAGTTAATCGGGGTGAACAACAACTATGTCAGCGTCCTGACCAGCTACGGCCTTGTTCAGGAAGCCGAGGTGACCAAATACCCGGTACAGCTCCAGGAGGGCCTTACGCGTTTCTTGAAAAATATACGGACATTCCCTAACATAAGCGTTTCTCCACACGATATGCGGGGTATTCTGATTCGAGAGAACGAGCCCAATTCAGCGATACTTTTTCTGGAAAAGGGCGTTATTAAAATATCAATGGTGGTCAAGAATGAGGAGACAAGCGAGGAAGAGTGGATCGAGCTGGACAGGATGGAAGCGCCGATGATGCTTGGGGAATCATCGATCCTGAATATAGGCTCAATCAGCTCAGCCCAGGTGGAAGCCCTGGATAAGGTGGTTGGCTACAGGATAGAGGTACAAAAGCTACTGCACCATCTGAAACATTACCCTGGCATGTTCGAGACTTTTTTCAAGCTGCTGCTTGAGCTAAACTATTTCCGCACCACTAAAATCATGCAAAAAACAGCCAACCTTTGAACCCTCTCCGGCTAAGAGCGAGAGTCTCCTGCTGTCTCTTTTTCTCTATCAATCCGACACCGATTGGCTTTCCCAGGCGCCGCCTCCTGATTCAGCGCTGCTATATGAGACAGGGCAAGGCGCTGATGGCTCGATCCAGAGGACAGGCTGACTGTCAATGATAAATCCTATAGAGGTCCGGGTAGCTCATTTTTGAATTTGATGTAATGCATCCCGGCTGAATAGGCGCTTAATGCGCCTACATCGACAACAAATTGCCGATGTGAGAATACAGAATACAGGAGTCAGTAGTCAGAAGGCGTAGCAACTACACTTTTGGTAAAAAAAACTGCAACTGCTTGGAGAAAAGAGTTTTAAGGCTTTTTTCATTTTCTTCAACATTTACCGGTCTGATATGCGATCAAGAGAACTACCTGTCCCTCTTTGAAAAAGGGTTTAGCGGGGATTTATCCGTTTTTATTCTGACTCCTGTCTTCTGACTCCTGACTTCTTGACTGGAACAAATTGTCGAATATTGACCGCCCCTTGGGGGCTACCTCTTGGGTGTACCAATCCCGGATGAGACGTAGAACCTTACCACCAGAATTACAGGAGAAACAGATTATGGATTTAAAAATCAAAGAGAAATTCAGCAGGCTTTGGGAGAAATTTTTTGACGGGTCGGAACTTCCGGTCACCTTCTTTTACACTGATACTGCTGGCTCCGCCGAGATTGTGAATCCTCCAAAAGGGCACAGGTGTCTGATTTGCGACATAGCCATGGCGCGGGCCGGCAAACCTCTCTGTTTTGGCGCCGAATCGGTGGGGTGCGGCGGCGGAAAAAGGTATCTCGGTTTTACCCAACAGCTTGCGCCCGATTTCGAATATTTTCTCTCCTGCGGGATCCAGGGAAAGCTCGAGGGCGAGCGTTACAAAAAAACGCCGGAACTGGTCAAGGAGGTAGTAAAAAGTCTGCCGCGTTTCAAAGCCCCGGGCCGGTTTATCGTTTTCAAAAGGTGGGATCTGCTCGAGGAGGCGGACAATCCGGAAGTGGTTATTTTCTTTGCCCAGCCTGATGTGCTCTCCGGCCTGTTCACTCTCACAAATTTCGATGAGGTAAGCCCGAACGGCGTATTTGCGCCTTTTGCCGCCGGCTGCGGCTCCATTGTACAGTACCCGTACCTCGAAAAAGACGCCCGCCACCCGCGGGGCGTACTGGGCATGTTCGATGTCTCGGCGCGCCCATGTGTCGAGGCGGGTGTGCTCTCTTTCTCGGTGCCCTTTAATAAGTTTTTGACCATGATCGAGAATATGGAAGAAAGTTTCCTGATCACACCCTCCTGGAGCAAGGTCAGGAAGAGAATAAGCGGGCGCAAGAAAGCAGGATGAAAGATAAGAGAAATATTTCGCTCCCTTTTGAACAATAGAGAAAACTGTTTCCCGGTTTTTGTATAACCGCTCACCAGACTTATTTGAAATCAAGACAACGGAAAGGATTGTTAAAATGCCGGTAATCAGAATCGATGGTCCGAAAATAAAGGAGCTGGACAGGAAAAGGAAATTTGTCCGGGAGTTGACAAAGGCAGCTGCAGAAGCCTTTGACCTGGACCAGGAAAAAATTATTATTCTGATCAGGGAAAATCTCCCGGAAAATGTCAGCGTGGGAGGACAGTTGAAAATCGACTGGAAATAATATTTATCCCTGGCTATGTATATCAAATCAAATTATTTATGGTTTTATAGAGTTCCGTTTCTAATAGAGTGCCGTTTCTAAAGGAACCATTTGAACGGGTCACTAAAATCATTCCCGGCTACTGATGTCTCGCAACGGTTCAATAAAAAGAGTTAACAGGAATTCCCATTCGGCTGAAAACCCTGAGGGGGCCGGGCCAGGACCATTGGGCTATGAGCTGCGGCTCGTTTTCTGGGAGGTCACCGCTGGTTGTAACCTTTCCTGCCGCCACTGCCGGAGGCTGGATGTTTTCGGCAGCGGGCTCGCTCCCGGGGACATGGAAACCGGGGACTGCCTGGCGCTGGTTGATTCTATCGCCTCTTTCTCCAGGCCGATACTCGTGTTGAGCGGCGGGGAGCCGCTTGTCAGGCCGGACATCTACGAGATCGCCCGCAGTGCGGTCGACCAGGGGCTGCCGGTCGCCCTGGCCACCAATGGCACCTTGATCGATGACGAGGTGGCCCGGAAAATCGTGGAGGCAGGAGTGCGCCGGGTTTCGATAAGCTTCGATGGGGCGACCGCCGGGGTGCACGACAGCTTCCGCGGGCTGCCCGGCTCGTTTGACAAGGCAGCGGCAGGTTTCAAAGCCCTGAAAGAGCGTGGCATGAGCATGCAGGTCAACTGCACAGTAGCACGCCACAACGAGCACCAGCTCGAGGAGATCTACGATCTCGCCCGCTCTCTCGACGCGGATGCCCTGCACTTTTTCATGCTCGTGCCTGTAGGTTGCGGGGTGGAGCTCTCCGAGTCGCAGCAGCTTTCGCCCGAGCGATACGAGGAGGTGCTGAACTGGATCTACGACCGGAGCCTCGAGAACCCGGAGCTCCAGCTCAAAGCCACCTGTGCGCCGCATTATTTCCGCATAGTCTACCAGCGGGGGGGCGGCAAAGCCATGCGTGGGCGAAACCACGGCGGGCACGACGGGATGCACGCCATGACCCGCGGCTGCCTGGCCGGAAGCGCGGTCTGCTTTGTGAGCCACAAGGGCGATGTGTTCCCCTGCGGCTACCTGCCGGTCAGGGCTGGGAATGTGAAAGAGACGCCTTTTGAGAAAATCTGGAACGAGGCGCACCTTTTCAAGGTGCTGCGGGACACCGCCAATCTTTCAGGCAAATGCGGGCTTTGCGAATACAGGAACGTCTGCATGGGCTGCCGGGCGCGCGCCTACGGTGAGACCGGGGATTTCCTGGCTGAGGAGCCTTACTGTACGTATGTGCCCAGGCGCGTAAAAGGACAGGTGTAAAAGAGTGAGAGTTAATTTTTCGGGAACCGGCCCGGTCGGAAAGACTGTTCAATCGCAGAGTAGAATCGATAAGCTTTTGTTCTCTTGTGAGGCTGGGGGCGGGGTCATTACCTCGAGGTTTGTCCCTCCCCCAAACGCTCTCCCGCTTCTGTAAACGATCCGGTTTTCTTCCTCACACATCGAGTATAACCGTGGCCCGCAAAGTACCTCCAGGCTCGAGCTTCTCTATCCTGAGCCTGTGCCAGGTCACAGCCTTCACCTCCCTGGTGATCTCGTGGCGCCCGGGGTCTGCCGTTTCCCCTAAAACCACTGCGGCAAGCGACTTTTCATTCAGTGTCTCGAACCTCACCCTGCGGGTCAGCCAGCCCCCGGCATTGTACAGGTAAAGGAGCTCGGCCATCCAGGTCCGCAGAAGCTCCTCGGATGTGGATGCCTCGAGCTTTATCCTCCGCTCCCCGGCCGGTTTTATTTTCCTGGGGTCGGTAAACTGCGCTACAAGCGCCTCTGCAGCCGCTGCAAAAAGCTCCTCGATATCCCGGCCGTAAATGTGGAGCCCTAAATCTGCCGTATGCTCGAAAAGGCTGTATTTTCTGGCTGCCATAACTAGTTCCTCAGACAGAGGACACACCCGTTTGCTTGACAGACAAGTCTTTTAATATCAAATTGATGCTTTCAGGGCTTGCGAATTTTAACTGTCTGTTAAAACTTACACTACAGCAGAGGGAGAGGCAAGATGCGTGTTGTGGTTCAGCGGGTCAGCCGGGCTTCGGTAACAGTAGACAATCAGGTGGTCGGCTCGATCCGCAGGGGACTCCTGCTCCTGATAGCGATGAACGGGCAGGAGTCCAGGGAAGACCTGGCCTGGATGGCTAACCGCTGTGTGGGTTTGCGGGTTTTCCGTGACGCCCAGGACAAGATGAACCTCTCGCTGGAGGATGTGGACGGTGAGATCCTGGTGGTCAGCCAGTTCACCCTTTACGGCGACTGCAGAAAAGGGCGCAGGCCGTCTTTTATCCAAGCCGGGGACCCCGAGGCAAGCGATAAGCTGATCGAGGAGTTCGTGAAGATCCTACGCACATACGATGTGCATGTCGAAACCGGCCGCTTTGGCGCGATGATGCAGGTGGAGCTGGTAAACGACGGTCCGGTGACACTGATTATCGACCGCTGAACCCGGCCCTGCTGCAAAACTCAATCTCTCAAATTATGGAAAAAAACACTCTGCATTTTATCCTGGCCAGCGCCTCGCCCCGAAGGACCCAGCTTCTCAGGCAGATGGGGATCACACACGAGGTTGTCCCGGCCCATGTGGATGAAAACTCGGGCCTGCCGGCTGAACCCGGCGCGCATGTCACCGCGCTTGCCGAGCGAAAGGCGCTCCTGGTTTCCGAAAGCCGCCCCAGTGCACTCGTTCTGGGCGCCGACACAGTGGTCTACCACCATGGAGAGATTCTCGGCAAGCCTGCGGATTTCAGCGAGGCCTGCCGGATGGTGGAGCGCCTGGCTGGAACCGAGCATGAGGTTTTTACAGGGATCGCCCTTGCCGGTCCGCAGGGGAGCCCTGTGGAGAGCTCGTTCGAGGTAACCCGCGTGCGCTTCCGCCCGCTGGATAAAAGGCACATCGAACTCTATGCAGCCACCGGCGAGCCTTTCGACAAAGCCGGGGCCTATGGTATCCAGGGCTACGGCTCCGCTCTGGTGGAAAGGGTCACGGGGTGTTATTTCAATGTCATGGGCCTGCCTGTCACCCGGCTGATCAGGATGCTCGCCGCCCGGGGAATCGATTATCCTTTCGGTCCGCTGGTCGCCGGAAGCGGCTGACACAACGAAACCCCTGACCTCGCTAAAAGCGTGAGGAGGGGAACTCCTCAGCCTCTGGTGGTGTAAATAATTTTCACCCGCTGTACGTTAAATGCTTTTTCAAAAAAATCCGGAGGAACCCTATGCGCTCGAAGATACAGATCTTTCTCTCCCTCAGCCTGTTCTTTCTGGCTGCGGCTTGCCTGCGCCCTTCTTTTGCGCAGGAAAAGGCGCCGCTCAATTCCCCCCTGGTTTTTAAAATGCCGGATATCGACGGCAAACCTGTGGACCTTGCGGTATACAAGGGGAAAGTGGTCCTGCTGGTGAACACAGCCAGCAAATGCGGCTTTACCCCGCAGTATGAAGCGCTGCAGGCAGTCTATGACAAGTATAAGGCCAGAGGCTTTACCGTGCTGGCTTTCCCGGCCAACAATTTCCGCGATCAGGAGCCAGGCACGAATGAAGAGATCAAGTCTTTCTGCAGCTTGAACTACAATGTTACTTTTCCCCTTTTCTCCAAGGTCTCGGTCAAGGGCGAGGACATCTGCCCGCTTTATAAATATCTCACTTCCGGGGAGACCAACCCTGGTTTTGCAGGGGAGATACCCTGGAATTTCACCAAGTTTCTCCTGGACCGGCAGGGCCGTGTGGCGGCGCGTTTCGAGCCGCGCACCAAACCGGATGACCAGGCAGTTATCGAGGCCATTGAAAAGGCCCTGGCCCAACAGTAAAAAGCTTAAGTTTTGCTCGAGAGCGACTGATTAACCGGTCGGAAGCTTGAAAAAGCCTGAAACCCCGGGAGAATTATTGCCTACCAGACAGGAGCCGGTCCCGGCCTCGCCAGGCTCAGGGCCGCTCGAGAAATCTTTTTACCGCTGCCTCCTGGTAGCGGCGCTTTATATCCTGCTGACCCTTCCTTTTCTCGGCCGTCCCGCCCTTTTTGACCCGGATGAGGGCTACTATCCCGAAACCGCACGGGAGATGATGAAGCGGGACAACTGGCTCGATCCGGTATTTAACGGAGAACCTCGCTGGGGCAAGCCGGTCGGCTTTTATTTAGCGGATTGTGTCTCTTTCCGGCTGTTCGGCTTCTCCGAATGGTCGGCCCGCCTGCCGAGCCTCCTGGCCGGCTTGGGCCTGGTGCTGGTCAGCATGGCCCTCGGGGTAAGGCTTTACGGCAGCCGGGTCGGGCTTTACTCAGGGGTGATCGCGGCGACAGCACTGCAGCCGGTTGTTTACTCACGCGCGGCTGTGCCGGATATGCTCTTAAGTTTCTTTGTGGCCCTTGCCCTTTACGGCTTCGTGCTAGGGGCAATGGACCGGAACGGGTCCCGCGGCGCCAGGGCGGGTTTTTTTCTGGCCTATGCCGGCTCGGCCCTTGCCTTTTTAGCCAAGGGGCCGCTGGGAGTTCTGCTGCCCGGTATTACTGCAGCCGGTTACCTTGTTTTGTCCGGCAACCATGGGAGGATTCTCAAGCTCAAGCCCGGCCAGGGGATTCTCCTTTTCTTTCTGCTGGCCGCCCCCTGGTTTATCTATATGACCGCCCTTCACGGAACGGTTTTTCTGGAAGAAATCTTTCTTCAGCGCAACCTGATACGCTACTTTACCAACAAATGGCAGCACCCCGGGCCTTTCTACTACTACCTGCCGATTGTTTTCGCCGGGGCCTTTCCCTGGAGCATTGCCTTGCTCTGGGGCCTGGCGCTCTCTTTGCGCCAGTCAGCCGCACACTGGCGGAAAGCAGGGAAAACAGCGGCGCAAAACCCGGACCTTTTCATCCTCTGCTGGTTTTTCGGGATGCTCGTTTTTTTCAGCCTGAGCCGCTCCAAACTGTCCAACTATGTGCTGCCCCTTTATCCGGCTGCAGCGCTCTTTGCCTCGCTCTGCCTCGATCAGGTGGAAAGGAGCGGCTCCCGCCTGAGGTTCCTCCTGCTGGCCGGCGGCACCGCTCTCCTTGCCGCCTTGCTCTTTGCCCCCGGCAGCTTTATTCTGGCGGATAAGCTCAAAGTGGCGAGTTCGACAATCATCACCGGCTTTTCACCACTTGCACTTATCGTATTGGGCATACTGACTTTCCCTTTCCAAAAAAGCCTCAAGCTCTGGCTGGGTTCCTGTTGTGCAGGCATGGCGCTTCTTGTCACCCTGCTCACCGGTTTTGTCATTCCAAGGATAGACAGCTTTCAAGCTGTCAAGACTCTGAGCCTTGAGCATCTCAACAGCCTGCGCAGGGATGAGCGCGTGGCGGTAATCGGGGTCCGCCACCCATCCCTTCTTTTCTACACCGGCAGGCTGATCTTTCCATTCGATCCCAAAACCGACCGCTGGGAGGATGCCCGTGCTAACGGGATCCGCTGGGTCCTTACCCGCGAGTCGGCGCTCGGGGAACTCAAGGAGAAAACCGGTGTCCAGCCAGCCGAGGTATACCGGATGGGGGGCAGGGCGCTGGTCCGATTTGCGGAAAAAGAAGAAAATGGGGGGGGGGAACGAGCTATTAGTTATTGACTTATCGAAAGATTTTTTCCATATTTAACATCCGCTTACTGATAAATACAAAAACAGTTAACCGGAAACAGGCTAAAAGCAGGATAATCTAAGGCTGGAAGAACGAGGATTACGTCATGGATCTTAAACGAATAAGAAACCCTTATGTTTACGGCAGCCTGACAGTGGTCGTTCTGATGATGGCAGGCTGGCTCTTCGGGCGGGTACTGGCTACATCGGACAACACCTATATGCGGGTTTTGTTGCTTCAGGATGTAGTCAACCAGGTAGCCATTCGCTACGTGGACCCGATCCCGCCGGAACAGCTTTATAGAAGGGCGGTTGACGGGCTGCTGAAAGGTCTCGACCCCTATACCGAGCTGATACCGGCAGATGAGTACAAGCGCTTTCAGGAGATCCAGATAAAGAGCGAGTATGTGGGGACAGGCATCTCGATCAGCCGTAAAAACCGTGAAATTGTTATCATGTCCACCTTTCCAGGCTCTTCAGCCTACCGTGAGGGAGTGCAGCCGGGAGACCGGATTATCAGCGTGGATGGCAAGTCCGCCAAGGATTGGACTACCGAGCAGGCCTCTCTGCACCTTTTAGGGCCCGAGGGGACGAAGGTGGAGGTGGTCATTTCCCGGATCGGCGTACCCGAGCCGATCACCCTGACCCTGATCAGGATGCCCGTAGTAGTGCCGACAGTAATAAGGCATTTCATGCTGAATCGCGGTGTGGGATATCTCTGCCTTTCAAGCTTCACCGAACGTTCAGCCGAAGAGCTTGAAAGATATCTCAGGCAATTGCAGGATCAGGGGATGAAATCCCTGATCCTGGATCTCCGTGACAATGCGGGCGGCCTTACCGAGACGGCGATAGATATCTCCCAGATGTTCTTGACCGGCAAACAGCTGATTGTCTCTATCCGGGGCCGCAGAAAGGAAGACAGCAAAAGCTTCTTTTCCAACGGCAAGCCTTTGTTTAAAGACCAGCCGATGGCGGTGCTGGTTAACGATTTTACTGCATCATCGAGCGAAATCGTAGCCGGAGCGCTCCAGGATCATGACCGTGCGGTAATTGTGGGGAAAAATTCTTTCGGCAAGGGCCTGGTCCAGACCACTTTCCCCTTGAGCTCAGGGGATGTGCTTAAAATCACTACTGCCCGTTACTATACCCCGAGCGGCCGCAATATCCAGCGCGAAAACTATCGCCCCCGCAGGGATCTGCTTAGTGTTAATGATGAAGAGGCCGAGGAGGTGGAGGAAGAGAAGCCTGAAAAGCCTGAAAAGCAGGATTTTTATACTGATATGGGACGGAAAGTGCTCGGCGGCGGTGGAATCATGCCAGATGTAGTAGTCGAGGAAGACAGCGCCGCAGGGTCTCCCTTTATAGCGGAAATCCTGCCCCATTCCTTCGATTTCGCTGTGGCTTATAAAAGCATGCACCCGAATCTGAATGAGTCTTTCCGGAATGATAAACAGATTTTCGAAGCCTTTATCAGCTATCTGAAAAACCAGCAAGTAACTGTAGATCCACTAAAGATCGAGAAATACCAGAGCTTTATCAGAGAGAAACTGCTTAACTACCACATCGCCCAGGTAACCTGGGATGAAAATACAGCTTACCGGCTTATCGCCCAGACTGACAAGCAATTAGCTAAGGCGCTGGAAATTCTTGGAAGCGTAAACAGCCAGAGCGAGATATTAAAGAAAATCATGAAGGAAGGCAGCAATTGAGCAGTAAAAAGCATCCAGCCGAGCAAAAGACAGCAGCCGAAGAATCCATAAGCGGGCTTGACCAGTCATTAGAAGGCAAAACCTCCGATTTCTGGTGGAATATTGTCTATTTTCTTATCCTCTCGATCGCCATCACTTTTATTCTGGTAAACAATTCCCTGGCGGACATTATTAGTCCGACAGGGATTATTATCCTCGCCGTCCTTGTACTACTGGACGTCTTCCCTGCCGCCTTTCTCATCAAGCTCCTCATCCGGCTGTTACTTCACGGCCGCCGCATGTGAAAATAACACATCCGGTCACATCCCGCTCCCGGCCCAGAATGGCAAACAGGAGGAAAGAGCAGGCCCCTTACTGTACCGGGAAGACCATCAACTGGCTCAGGCTTTCATCCTCGCCCAACAGGATATAGCGGCCGTCCTCGCTGGCGGCCACCGTAGCGAACTGGTAACCGCGCCACGGCAGATTCTCTGCTATTTCCGGGGCCACAAGATCGAATCTCGGGTTCCCGAGGTCTTTGAAACCCCTGTCAGCCGGGTCGTAGACAAACAGGTGCGCGTATCCGGGTAAGGCTCCGGCGACTCCGTAAAGCTTGCCGTCAGCCCCGAAAGCCAGGCCTTTCAAGCGCGGCATCATAATCGGTTTGCCCAGGTTTATTACCCTGCCCTTTTCCGGGTCCAGCTTGAAAAGCTGCCCGTCACCCGCGTTGCCCCCGTAAAGCGTCCCATCCGGCGCCGCAGCCCAGGAATCGACCCGCCCCAGAGCCCTGCGGCCCCAGACCTCGGGAAGCTCATCCGGCAGAATCTCGATTTTCCCTGTGCCGGGGTCGTAGCGGAAAACGCTGTTTACCGGTTTGCTGCCGTAGACCCGCCCTTTGGCATCCACAACAAGACTCCGGGATAAAAAGTCCTCCGGCTCAAGCGCATATTCATGGCAGTAAGCTAACTCCCGATCGGTGGGGGAGGTCTGCTCGAAAATCCTGCTCTGGCCGCTCCTGATTTCATAAGTGAAAAACTTGCCGTCTGGATGGCTTATTCCGTAAAGAGTATGGCGCTCGCTGTCTGCGGTGAGAGCGAAAATCCCCTCACCGGGTACAACCTGGCCAAGGTCGGCAACCTCGAAGCGCTGGTTGAGAAAAGTCACTTTGATCAGATGTCCGCTTTCGCCCTTATTATCCGGGATGGTCCCGGCGTAAAGGACATTCCCCACGCGCCCGAAGCCGCTCTGGATCGCGCGCTGGCCTGGCATGACACTGGACAGGTCGAGAGCGGCCTCCAGCTTTTTACGCGATAAGGAAACCGCGGCCAGGAACGGGCTAAGACCCTCATTGGCCCTCGTGCCGATTATTGCATAATCACCCAGCACGGCAAGCGAAGTCATCGCGTTTCTGTATATCGGCAGGCGCAGGGCGCGTGCGTTTTCGAGAGAGACCTCCACCGTGAAACTCCCTTTTGGCGTGAAAAAGGTAAACTCCCCAGCTCCCGGCTTAACCAGCGCCAAGAGGGATATTAATGCCGCAAAAGCGAACAGTCCTTTTTTCATTTCTTCTCCCCTTCCTGATTAAAAATTATGATTGTTACTCTTTTTAAGGTCTGATCTCTTTAGTGGGATTGAATATAATCATAATAACTGCCATAAAAAGG